>Ga0302324_100001015_pt1 | contig 69646 bp, 67 predicted proteins | sample Palsa_T0_1_FD_201949 | JGI IMG/M metagenome (GOLD analysis project Ga0302324, IMG submission 201949) | Peat permafrost microbial communities from Stordalen Mire near Abisko, Sweden - Palsa_T0_1 | ecosystem: Environmental > Terrestrial > Soil > Palsa > Peat permafrost | place: Sweden: Abisko...
CTGAATCGCCGATCGCCGTTTCCAGAGCCGCCTGGGTCCCCTCGACCGTTTCACCAGGAAAGATGCGGCAATTGACGTTCGCCGCGGCGCGCTGCGGCAGCGCGTTATTGGCGTGACCCCCTTCCAGTAGAGTAGCGACGCAGGTGGTGCGGAGCATGCTGTGATAGCTGCGGTCCTTCGAAACGACGGCCTCGGCAGCCGCGTCATCTGGATTCTGCGACAGCGCCACCATCGCGTGGCCCAACTCATCACCGCGGGCAGCGCCAGCCTTGCCGAAGAAGGCGCGCGTGATGGCAGAAAATTTCACCGGAAATTCGTAATCGCGCACCTTTGCAAGCGCATCTGCGAGCTCGTAGATAGCGTTGTCGCGAATCGGGATCGAGCTGTGGCCGCCGGCATTGAAGGTCTCAAGCCGGTAGTTCTGCACAGCCTTCTCGCCGACCTGGATAGACTCCACAACCAGCTTTCCATGACCATCGGTGCGCCCGCCTCCCCCTTCGTTCAACGCGAACGCCGCAGAGATCATCTCAGGTCTATTCTTCGCCAACCACTCCGCGCCGTTGAAGGCATAAGATGTCTCTTCGCCACAGGTCAGCGCAAGCTTGACCGTGCGCTTGGGGCGGTAACCGCTCTGCCTAAAGCGCATCAGCATATCGACCCAGGTCGCGTCCATCGCCTTCATGTCCGATGATCCGCGCGCATAGAAATATCCGTTTTCCTCGATCAGCGTAAAGGGATCGCGTGTCCATTCCTCGCGCTTGGCCTCGACCACATCGAGATGGCCGAGCAGAAGAATTGGCTTGGCCGCCTTCGAGGTGCCGTGCAGAATGGCGAAGAGGCCACCTTCCTTCGGATGCTCGGGCACAGAGAACAGCGTAACATCCGTGTCGGTATAGCCCGCTGTCTTCAGATGCGCCGCCATGCGTTCGGCCGCCAACGTGCAGCTACCCGCCGATAGCGTCGTGTTGGTCTCGACCAGTTCCTTATAGAGGACCAGAAACTCGACCTGATCGGGCCGCAGTGGCGTCATAGGCGCCTCCTGCGCGAACGCCGCTGCTGCCATCGCCAGAGCAATCACGCCGAACATTCGCTTGTGCATCGAAAACCCCTGCTGTGGTGGGGGAGACTAAAACCTGGCGGACCACCACGTATCCATGCAATCGGGTACTGCCAGGACAACGACGGAGTAGGCCGGGACGCTTGCCCGGGATCTTTACGGCAACATAGAATAGATTAGCAACGCAAGGTCAGTGCTCATGCCATCCAGGCTTGACCGCCGCCGCTTCCTGCAACGTTCAGCCGTCCTTGGCGGATCATTGCTCATAGGCGGCATACCGCCAAACCGGGCTGCCAATACAGTGCCCATCCGGATCGACGCGCCGGTGATTGACGAGCTCACAGTCCGGGAGATCACCGACAACGCGCACGATATCTTCCTAAGAGGAGCGGAGTTGCCTGGGCTGGTAGTCCGGCGCACCGGATTTCCCGAGGCGCCAGAAGGCAAGACCCTGGAGAGCGAGTGGGGTTTGGCGTTGTACCTCGAGTCACGTAAGGATAAGGAGTCGCGCCGCTATCTGCTCGACTTTGGTTTCACACCAGACGTCTACGCGAACAACCTCGAGCTTCTGAAGATCGATGTCGCCCGGGTAGACGCACTTATCATCAGCCATGGGCATTTTGATCATGTCGGTGGCCTGCTAGGGTTCCTCGAGGGCTACCGAGCGCGAATGCGTAAAGCGTTGCCCCTGTATACGGGCGGGGAAGATGACTTTTGCAGTCGCTTCAATCGTAACTCGGATGGCAGCTTCGCGAACTTCGGCACGCCGTTGGACCGACGCAAACTGAAGACGCTCGACATCGAGACTGTGCTCTCAGAAGCGCCGATCATCATGGAGGGCCACGCCTTTACCACCGGCGCGGTCCCCCGAACCAGCATCGAGCAGGTATTGCCAAATACTTGGGTGCAATACGGTGTCCGGGACGGGCTCGGCTGCGACGCCAACGCCTATATGAACCACCATTTTACTGCCGAGGAACTCGCGGGAAAGCTGATGCCCGATCAGCACTGGCATGAGCACGCCACCTGTTTCAGGTTGGGGGATCGAGGGCTCGTCGTGATCAGCTCATGTGGCCACGCCGGCATCATTAACACCCTCAGGCGTGCACAGGAAGTGACTGGCGTAGACAAGATCTACGCGCTGGTCGGCGGGTTTCATCTGGCACCGGCGCCTGATGACTACCTAGCAAAGGTGATGGCGGAGCTCAAAAAGTTTGAGCTCGAACATGTCATGCCGATGCATTGTAGTGGGCAGAACTTCATTGATCTGGCTAAACGGGAAATTCCGGAGAAGCTGGTACTCTGCGGTACGGGGAGCAGTTTTACGTTCACCGCATAGGACTCCTGCACGGGCGCACTTTAGTACTGGACCTTATCCGCCGGGTTCTACGGCGCGGAAATTTCCCGCTAGAGCCGTAAATGGCAAGTCCCGACTCGTATCCGGCACACCCATTTGCTTAGCCTACCGGAAGCCGGCAGCGGCACAGCTCCGGACTCGCCTCCGTGCTTCTCCAACTCTCATAATGTCATGGCTATAAACGGCTACAGTGCTTGCCAATGCTCCACGGCTGGGACAACTTCTTCATTACGGGAGCGACGGCCGGCGCGACTCTGATCGGGTTGCTATTTGTCGCTATCACACTGGGCACGGGCTTATCTACCGCGCGCGGACTGGATAGCACTCGCGCCTTCGTGACCCCGACTCTCGTTCGTTTCGGTGGCGCTCTATTCCTGTGCCTGGCGGTGCTGGCACCGTGGCCATCCGCGTGGCCGATCGGGATAATTCTGGGGCTGATCGGGCTAACCGGCTTTGTTTACCAAATTCACGTCATCTTCATGCAGCGCAAGGTCGATTTTCTCTTGCGCGATTGGATCGATCGTGCATTGTTTTCGGCGGCGCCGGTTCTCGCCAACGCGAGTCTGATCACCGGGGCGGCCGGATTGATTGCCGGCAAATCCTTTGCGCCCTACGCTGTTGCCGGTGCAGTCACGCTGCTGCTGTTGGCGGGCATCTACGGCGCCTGGAGCATCACGTTGTGGATCGCCAGGGACCGGGACAAGACCTAGCGACGCGAAACGAAGCTGATGGATTTCTTCGCGGAAATCATTGGGTTCGGTGCCGCATGAGTGATGGGGGAGGGCCCCCCGAGGTCGGTGTGCAGACACGGGCCTCAAACCGCCCAGGTGCTGCTGTGGCTCAAAAGGCCATGGTAGTGAGCAATTTTGGGAAAAGGCGCTCCATTCTGCGGGTGGGCGTGCCTTCTCGGAAATGACGCGCCGGATAACGCAGTTACGCAGCCTCGCATGAAAGTGCAGGCCGTGCTCACAGCTTCTCTGGCGGCGAATCGCCCAATAGACTGGCGGCGTGAGTGTGCCGCACGGCGCCGGTTTGAAAATGCGCAGCGCCGTCTGCACGCTGCGATGACCGGTCGGTGCCGGTTGTTCTGATCCCATGGCGCCCATGGCAAGTTCTTACACAAATATTCCCTTGGGGCATTAATCTTGCGCAAACGGATTCATCGTCGATTGCTTGTCGCATTGTAAATATCGTGCGACGTGTTTGTTACAGAGTTGCGAACCGGCGGAAGAGACAATGCTTTCGACGAGATCGACGTTTTCTTCGCAATAACCAAGTTGGTCCTGGAAACTCCGGAGTCTCGCCATGGCCGATAATCATGGTTGCTGTCTTTGTGGAGCGGTCAGTTACAACGTAACGGGCCCTTTGCGCCCCGTCGTTTACTGCCACTGCAAGATGTGTCGGCGGACGAGCGGTCATTTTGTTGCAGCGACAGCTTGTAACTTGTCGCAACTATCGATTCAGCCGTCAGAGCACCTCAGGTGGTATCAGTCCTCTTCCGAGGCGCAACGTGGCTTTTGCGGAAAATGCGGATCTAATCTGTTCTGGAAGCCAACAAGCGGCACGCACGTGTCCATATGCGCTGGTACGCTCGCCGACCCTACTGGGCTAGCCGGCGCCGAGCACATTTTCGTAGAGGACAAAGGCGATTACTACACTTTGGATGATGGGCTACCGCAATTCAATCGCAACGCACCCGGTGACAGTCTGATTCCGTCGCCTATGGTGTGAGGTTTAAGGGGTTGGTTGCCGGAGTGGAGTGGGGCCCTCTGGACTGAAAGTAGCGAACACAAAGAAAGCCACATGATCGAAGAAGTCGTCGTGGCGCCGGAGATCGAGCAGCTGCCAGATCGGACCGGTTTCCTGAAGCTCACCTCCCAGCCACAATGGCGGCCGGTGCGGCTGGCTCTCCCAGATGGGCCTGGTTGAAATGATAAGAGTACCGAAGTACGGCGAATAGCCTGATTCGTGAAGTCATGAGCGATAGTCTCCGCTACGACAATAGGGATCGCTCCCTTGCGCGATGGGCCGCACCGCTCTTGGGCGAATCGGCATTGATACTTTGTTTCCCATTTGTATTGAGGGTTCTCTCGGCATCCAGGGGTGTCCTAAGTGTTCCCATCGAAGCAGCCGCAGTCGGCGCCGTTGTCGTCGCATTTGGCGGATCATTCACAGCTCTATCGATACTTGCCACCGAATCTGTCGATGAGCCGCGCCGACTTTGGCTAAAATCCCTATTCTGCAATCTCTTGATATTCGCAGTTGTCGTCTCGGTGTTTGGCGTAAAGATGGGACTTGCAATTTGCGTTCTGGAACTCATAGTCATCGCGCTTCACGTCGTAGCACTTGTTTCGCATCCACTGCCGTCCAATGGTAGGTAACATCGCAAGACCAAGATCCCGCATCTTCCGCAGACCTATTTATGCAAGCGAGGGAGGGTAACTCCAATGGACGTCGTTCATTTCACCCCTGGTTCTCTTGATCCCGACAACGTCCGACGCGACGGAACCGTCGCCCATCTGCCGCTGGCCAGCGGCCATGGCGACTTCGAGCTCTCGTGCCTGGATCTGTCGCCGGGCGGTCACATCGCGATAGTGCCTGCAGGCCGCGTAGGGGTACTCCTGGTCGTGGGCGGTAGAGGGGCGGTGATAGTCCTAGACGGCACCCGCGTGAATCAAGAAAGAGGAACCCTAGTTCCTCCCATGCGGACCGTGAGTTTCCAAGGACAAGACCGACTCAGATAGCGAAAGGTTGCCGCGATCTGCAAAAAGGAGAGGCATCCATGGCCGATACCGATCCGACCGGAGCGTACTGCGACTATCTAGACAAGGAGATGACTATTATGGCAATCCTGTCTACGTTCTCCGTCGCGGTGCCCGCTGCAGTGCTCGATCGTGTCTTGGGGGCGAAGGCTGAAGATGAACCGTGGCTGCGTGATCTCTGGAGTCGCGCCAGTACACTGCTCGAGATGGGTACTCTGGCGTTTGCACTTGCCACGCTGGCGTTCTATCTTCAGCGCTCACATTTGGCCTGGTGCCTTGGGCAGATTCGATTCAGTAAGACTCCAGCCCAATATCCCGGGCTGACTGAGCGTGATCTCCTGAGGGACGCGGATTCGTGGACCACATGGCGCTGGTATCGAATCGGCTTCGTTTCGCTGTCTGTAGGCGCAGTGTTGTACTTGGCGGCGCTCTTCCACTCAACATGGTTGGCGGAGGCCAATCGTCAATGGTGGGTAGTGTTAATCGCCGCCGTACCGGCAGGTCTGGTCACAGCATTGGACTTGTGGATACAGTCGCGATATCCGCTAGAAGACCATCCGTGGCGAAAGTATTGGAGTCGTCCCAAACAGAAATGACCATGCCTTACGCTCGAAAGCGCCCTCCAGTCGGTCAGACAATCGTTTGCGCCAATCGAGCAGCTGGCCCGGTAGCCCCAAGTGCTGAACAGCATTAACAAGGCGATCGCAATCCTTCTGATATGGCCGTTAGTCTTGGTGGGGTGCTTTGTAATGGCAGCGGCTATCGGTCAGCTCTACATGCTTGCCACTGGCTCTCGACCGGGCGATCCAATATCACCCGATGATCTAGCGCCGATGGTTAAGGACGCCGTCCTGCTGCTCGGGTATGGTGCCTTCCTTGTAGTGCTTCCGTTTCTCGGCCGCTCAATCATTCGTCGATGGCGACGGTGACATTACCATGCACATATACCGGGGACCTGCTACTCGCATATATCTCGCGGCTTTCACCGAAGTACGTCATATTCCGCACCGGGGACAAACTAGACAGGTGGATAGAGGCCGGCGTCTTTGCAGCTCTGTTAGCCAAGCCCGTCCGTTATACATACGACGATCTGATCCGAGAGATCCACGGTTTGCGCACGGAAGTCATATTGCGGACTGCCAGCGCGCGGGAAGCGCTCGAGCAAATGCAGCTGTGCATTTGGATTGCATTCCGGCCGTCGATAGTGATCATCATTTCCAATTTCTACTGAGTCGGGAGGACATCCTTACCAAAGTGATCACAACAGTGGTCCTGTCAGGTCCCGAATCAAAATAGACTGGATGGCTGTTATCGCCAGATTTCGACCACCATTGTAACGTGCCTCCCTGAAAAGCCGCGCGCGGCTAACCTCCTCGCCCGCGCTTGTGCTACGTTAACCGCCGCGTCAGGGAAGTTGCCATGAGCGCGCAGCGCCAACGCGAACTGAGTGACCAGGTCTGTCTTATCCGGTCGCTGAATGAATGTGAAAGACCTTGTTGATGATCTTCCAGTGCCCATCGACTTTGAGTAGCGTGAAAAAGTCCGTGTAGGTTGTGCCGGTCCAATTATCCAGTTCGAGGCGCACGGTTGCGACTGTCCCAGCGATATCGATGTTCACGATGTTTGCTTTGAGATTCGCTGCCGGACCGTTCTGCTCGTTCCAATCAAAGAGCCTTTGAATGGGACCGTCGAATAGGCGATCACCGTCATAGCCGAAAATAGTGGCGTCGCCGTGAAAGGCGCGACTCATCTCGACGCTGGATCCCGACTTGGCGCCATCGATGTAGTGCTGAACCGCTCTGGCGATCGCTTCTTTCTCGGTCATTCGCATACTCCCAAAGATTGCCCGCCACATCTGGCTAGGTTTGGTTTTACCCTCGCCGAACCACCCAGGCGACCGCCAGCGAGGGGAGGGCAGCCGGACTGCGTCGTGCCGGTGTCATGATCACCGACGACACCCGCCGCCGGATCTGCAAGTCTAGGGTCGGCGCCCACCCGCACTCAAATTGACTTAAAGTAGTCTGGTGATCAAGACATTATCCACACGCGGTCCATGTATCAGCAGCCTCGATGCGGGAAATCGCCATCAAGTCGCGGCTCGGCAAGATCGACGGCGATCCCGAGGCTCCCGCCGCGGCGATCGAGTCCAGAGGCTTTTCAGGAGCTCCCGGTCAGCGCCGCCTACGCCGCCGTCGTCGTCAAACTGCCGATGCACCACACGGACCCGTGCGATCGCCTGCTGCTGGCCCAGGCTTTTACTGAACCGTAGCGGCTCGTTACGGCGGACCGAGGATTTGCCGCCTACAGCGGCGCGGTCGAGGTACTGTAGGCCGAACAAGTGGGGTAGGGAAAACGGGCGATGTGCGGGGTAATCAGTCGCGGTACGCTATGCGCCACTTGGTCCAATGGGTTTGAGGAAATAGCCGGCCATGACATTGGGAGACTCAAGCATGAAGGCATCATTATTGGCTTTGTCGGCCGCTGTGGGCGTGACCGCGATGGGAACAGTGTCGTGGGTCACGGCGGTACACGCTGAAACTCCCTATGAGAGAGACCAGAGAGAACAGCTGGAGAAATATCAGCAGCAGCACGGCTTATCGCCGCAAGTGCTGCAAACCCAACGGTGGCAGCAAGAATGGCGGCAGCAACATCCGAATGAGCCGATGCCGACCCTAGGTGCCTTGGAGAAGCTGCATCGTCAGGAAATCCTGCAAAACATGAATCAGGATTTTGCGAAGATGCGTCAAGAACGACAGGCGCAACTGCAACGCGAGTACCTGCTCAGTAAGCAACATCAGCAGCAAATCCTGGCATCGCAGCACGTCACATGGACGCCGCAGCAATGGAAAGAATGGGACAAGCAGTATGACTTGGCGCAGCAGCAGAAGGCTCAAGATTATCTCAATGCCGTGAGGCAAGCGGGAGAGATGAGTAGAACGGAGATGGCCCAAGAGGAACAGGACAGAATTCGCAAGAGCGGTAATTGAGCGGTCAAGGTTGAGGGGGGGCAGTAACGCACCGCTCAGTGCCATGGATCAGCGCACCTGTTTCGAGTCTCGACTTACGCTGTCGCCAACCCAAACAAGTCCCGATCCTCCTCCCTCACGACTGCCCCTGTAACGACCCCCGCGAGACCGAGTTCTTCAGCAACCTCAGCTCATTCCTGACCAGCACCAGGTTCCGACCAGCAGTTGACAGCACGTTTCCGCAACCGTCGGTTCGACGACCTGCGTGGCCTTAGGAGGGCGATCACCGCAGCTTATCAGCTGCGGCACGATCCTCGGCCGACACATACATACAACCCAAGGCGATCGGCCTTTTCGAGACATCGGAAGCGGCGTCAGATAGCCAGACATAGGACAGTGCCGCTTAGCCACGCCAAAGGCGTTGCTTAGCAAGTCAGAACTGAAATGCAACGGCAAAGTTCCAGGCGACAAGTATATGCTGGACTTCATTCGACGGTGGACAACCTGTAATCAGAGTCCACTGCGAGTCCGACTTGATCGCCAGGCTGCGCGAAAATGCAGCGACAGTCGGTTCAAATCGAACCTCGTTTAGTCTGCCATTCTATTGCGGCATCAACCCAGTAAACACTTCCCGAAGGAAAAGTCCCTTCCGTGCCTTTTGTGCGCTGGGCGTAATCCAATCTGACTCCGCCGACACAGCCATCCATCGTGCATCAAGCCTCCGCAATTCAACTCGAAGTGCTCCCGCTATTAGTGCATTCTCAGCCAAACGGGTCGCCTGCAGGAAAGGGCTCGGCGCGACGTTACCAAGATACAGGCTTGGGTTCTTGCGAATTAGTTCTAACGCGGTTGGCATATCGACGTCCATCTTGCGTTCTCCCGTGCCACGCCACCGCGTGTCTCACGTGTGCCCTGAGCAGCCGTCCTAGCCATCGACCTATATAGCTCCGGGCGCCAGCGCTCCTCAACTACTACCCCGCGACGCTCTCCGCCTGCGTCGACGGTGGTTCACCATCCGCCGCCGTCGATCCCCGCGGCACCCCGAACGGCTCCAACCATGAAGCGTCGCCCGCAGAACGCGTTGAGATCGACGCCGGCGGTGACGAGATTCCGGTGCGGGTTGTCGGGAGCCACTGGTAGCCGGAAGGCAGCGGCGAACGCCTCAATGTGCTCGACCTCGATCAAGGTGAGCTGGTAGTCCAGAGACTTCCGATTCTTCTGAATTGCATACCGATCGCCGTCCAGGTCAATGTCCGTTAGAGCCATGACCGCACCAAGGGGCTGCATGGGTGCGCCGCGCTGCGGTTCAACGAAGATGTGGCGGACCGATCCCATCACCGGCGCCCGTTCCACCGCCCCTTCCAGCCACCCCCACAAAACCGATTCCTCGAGCAACGCCTGCTCGATCCGAGCGAGCACGACTGCCCCCACCAGAATTTTGCGACGCGTCTCCTCGCGCCGCGCTCGCCGCGACTCCAGCGATCGCCGCCGGGATTCGATGCGCTGCTTGGCCCGGAGTTTTTTTTGAGTTGCTTGACGCCAAATGCGGGAAAAATGGGCTCGCCGTCTCATGAATTCGAAGAGGCCATTTATCAATCTGTGTCGTAACGCTATATCTTCTTTCCCGTTGGAATCCATTGTGACCACATCGAGCACGCCGGCGATAGTTCCGGTGATCCTTGTGGGGAGATCAGCGATGAATTCTCGGCTGGTAGTTGCGACGATCGCAGCGGCGGTGTGCCGGCTGGTCACGACTTGCGGCGGAGCGGACGGTACAAAGGCGCCCGGCTCGCGCTCTGGCGGTTCGACGACTCAAATGCTGATGTGGGATTCCGGGCAGTGGGACAACACAAACTGGTCCTGAGGGGGGCTCCTCATGCGAAATAGGATATTTCTCGTTACCCTCGGCGGCGCGCTGACGACGTTCGCCAGTATTGCCTCGCCGGATACGTTGACAATACCGAACACCTTTGTGGCTGGCGAGCCTGCAAAAGCCGCCGAAGTCAACGCGAATTTCACTGCCGTTACTACCGCTGTGAACAGCAGTGCTCTGGACATCGTCACCTTGCAAACCAGCGTGAAAAATATCCCCGCGGGTCCCCAGGGTCCCGTGGGACCCGTGGGCTCCGCGGGGCCACCGGGACCACAAGGGAATACGGGGCCGACAGGAGCGCAGGGTTTGATCGGCGCCACGGGCCCGATTGGCCCAGCAGGAGCTTCAGGGGCGATGGGACCTGCGGGGGCTCAGGGCTCAAGGGGGCCAGCCGGCCCGACTGGCCCGACGGGTGCCACTGATGGGCAGGGGCCGGCAGGTGCTGCCGGACCTGCGGGAACTGCGGGTGTTGGTTTACCAACCAATTGTGTGGCGGGTGACGTGGTGGTGCAGTACGGGGGGGCGTGGACTTGCAGCCCGTCGGGACTACCGCGGTATGTGGCCAACGGGGACGGCACCGTGACGGATACCAAGACAGGGCTGATGTGGGAGATGCAAACCTTCACTTGCGCGGGAGAAGTGACCTGTTATTCCAACACCTACACGTGGAGTTTAAGTTCAACGGATGCCACCGCTGATGGAACGCTGTTCACCAGTTTTATGGCCGGGCTCAATGGCGGCGACTATTACAGTCCCGCATTAGGGCTGGATGTAAGTAATGGTGCGGCAAGCTCCTGTTTCGCCAACCACTGTGACTGGCGTATTCCGACGGTCGTCGAGCTCACCAACATATTGTCATTCAGTGCGAACCCCTCTACTTGTGTAGATCCCGCATTCGGACCGGCCCTAGGCTTTGCCTTTTGGTCATCGAGTACATTGACGGCCTTTACTCCGAGCATATGGCTTGTCGCCTTCTACTCCATTTCGTATCAGGGCCCGATCCCTACGGCAAGAGACGATACCTACCTTGCGCGTGCTGTCCGGACCGTTCGGTGATAAAGGGGGCGTGGTGGGCATGGGCATGGGCCCCAGCGTCTCCGGATTCGACTACGCGCCGCAATACGCCCGTTCAAAGAACATCCAGTTGATGGAAAGTGCTGACGGTTCTTTCCGCGCTACCGTCGGCTCTGGCAGGGTGTAAATACTTCCGTTACGCGGCTGCGCCCGGAACTCGCGCGCGTCCTGTGCGACGTGCCTCCCGAAGCCGACTGGTTCGCGGATATCGACAGTCCAGGCACCCGTCGTATGTACCGGATCGCTATCCGCGAGTTCATGCGGTTTACCGGGATCGTGCGGCCCGAGCAGTTTCGCGATGTCGCCCGGTCCCACGTCATCGCCTGGCGCAAGACGCTGATCCAGCGGTAGCTTGCAGGGCCCACGATCCGAGCGAAGCGCGCTGCGCTGTCCTCGCTCTTTGAATGCCTCTGCGAGCGCAACGCCGTCACGCACAACCCAGTCAAAGGCGTTTCGCGGCCAAAGGTCGAGGGTTATGAGGGTAAGACGCCGGCGATCTCCGATGTCCAGGTGCGCGCCATGCTCAACGCCCCTAAGGGCGAGAGCCTCAAAGCCAAACGCGATCGCGCCATCCTGTCGCTGCTCTTCTACCACGCCGCGCGCCGCGCCGAGCTGTGTGCCCTCACAGTACGGGATCTTCATGACCGCCGGGGCGTGAAGCATTTCCGAATCCATGGCAAGGGCGGAAAACCGCGCTAGGTCCCCGTGCATGCCGGCACGCTCGAGGCGATCGCGGACTGCCGTCGGAAGCGTTCATGCCTCGCTCTCAAGATGAGGAACCAATTGCACCACAGAGGTAGCGGACCATAAGACAACTGCTGATCGCACCATCCAGTTCCGACCGGTGCACCGACGCAACGCGGCGAAGATAATCGGAGTCGAGCATTTCCAGAAAAGCAATTTCTACGTCACATTCACGTCGAAGAAGGAGGGTCGGACGGCAGCCGCGAGTGATGGCTGATCGTTCATCTACACTGCGTCGCGTACACAGGTCACGAATGCACTGCGGACGCGCCCCGGCTATTCGCTCACAAGCCTGCGGGCGGGCGTAGAGGGGGTCAATGGACCGCCACGCTGTTTGCGAGCAACGGGTAGACGCCTCAGCAGCTTGGACCTGCCAATGCCGTACCACAGCAAAGAAACCGGGACTCTTTGCGCGAAAGCTACGCGAGCCCCGATTAATGGGGCCTGAACGCGCCTCGAAAGACACAGGTCGTTTCAGCAATGCCGTAGACTCGGGTGCCGGCCTACAATAGCGAGCCAGAACCTGGTCGAAGTCACCTGGGCAGCGGCTGGCCGCATTAAGTCATTTTGGACGGAGAAAGACGATATGAACGATGTGGTAATTACGGCCGCACTGCGCACCGCGGTGGGGAAATTCAACGGCTCAATTGCAAAGATTCCCGCCTCCGATCTGGGTGCGCAAATTATCAAGGCGCTGCTCAAGCGCTCTGGCGTCGACCCGGCTCAGATATCTGAAGTTATCATGGGACAGGTGCTCACGGCGGGTATCGGCCAGAACGGCGCCCGTCAAGCATCGATCCGCGCTGGCATACCGGACACGGTGCCGGCGATGACGATCGGAAAAGTATGTGGCAGCGGCCTGAAGGCGACGCATCTTGCGGCACAGGCCATAAAGTGCGGCGATGCTGAGATCATCATTGCCGGCGGTCAGGAAAATATGAGCGCATCGCCGCATGTATTGCCGGGGTCTCGAGATGGCTTTCGCATGGGCGATGCCAAACTCATCGATAGCATGATCATCGATGGACTATGGGATGCCTACAACAACTATCATATGGGTACGACGGCGGAAAATGTGGCCAGGAAATACGACATCTCCCGTCGCGAGCAGGATGAGTTTGCGGCCGCGTCGCAGCAAAAAGCCGAAGCCGCGCAAAAAGCGGGTAGATTCAAGGCGGAAATTGCAGCCGTAGAAATCATTACCAAGAAGGGCACCACGCTGTTTGACGCCGACGAATATATACGTCCAGGCACTACGGTCCAGGCGCTGGGCGAACTCAAGCCCGCTTTCGGTAAAGACGGCTCGGTGACGGCCGGAAATGCCTCAGGTCTCAATGATGGCGCGGCCGCCGTCATGATGATGTCGGCGCGCAAGGCCGATGAGCTGGGACTGGAGCCGCTAGCCCGGATCAAAGCCTATTCCTCTGCAGGCGTCGATCCGAAGATCATGGGCATGGGACCCGTACCGGCAAGCCAGCTGTGCCTCAGGAAGGCAGGCTGGACGCATGAGGAACTCGATCTGATGGAAATCAACGAGGCGTTCGCAGCGCAAGCGATCGGGGTCAATCGACAAATGGGCTGGGATACCTCAAAGATCAACGTCAATGGGGGCGCGATTGCCATTGGTCATCCCATCGGCGCCTCGGGCTGCCGAATCCTTGTAACATTGCTGCACGAAATGATTCGTCGCGACGCGAAGAAAGGTCTCGCCAGTCTGTGCATTGGCGGTGGCATGGGGGTAGCCCTGGCTGTGGAACGTTAGGTTTCCGGGGCATTTGACAATCTAAACCAACTGTATTCAGGAAGTGAGCGCTATATGGCATCTACAAAAAGAATTGCACTGGTCACCGGTGGCATGGGCGGGCTGGGTGAGGCGATCTGCTTCAAACTGGCGGCGCTTGGCGACACTGTCGTTACAACCTGCTCGCCAGGCAACACCAAGTCGCAGCAGTGGCTGCAGTCGATGAAGCAACTGGGGTTTGACTTTCACGCCTATGCTTGCGACGTGACCGACTGGGAATCCTGTCAGGCCTGCGTCCGCAAGATTACGGCGGAGATCGGGCCGGTGGACGTACTGGTGAATAACGCTGGCATCACCCGCGACATGACCTTCAAAAAGATGGACAAGATCAACTGGGACTCAGTCATGCACGCGAACCTGGATTCGTGCTTCAACATGACCAAGCAGGTTTGCGATGGCATGGTGGATCGCAGCTGGGGCCGAATCATCAACATCTCATCGGTCAACGGCCAGAAAGGCGCCTTCGGACAAACCAACTACTCCGCCGCTAAAGCTGGCATGCACGGCTTCTCCAAGGCGCTCGCCTTGGAAGTGGCCCGCAAGGGCGTGACCGTCAACACCATTTCACCTGGCTACATCGGTACTAAAATGGTCACGGCGATCCCCAAGGACGTGCTTGACTCGAAAATTATCCCGCAGATACCGATGGGTCGGCTCGGCAAACCTGAAGAGGTGGCTGGACTCGTGGCTTACCTGGCGAGCGAAGAGGCTGCCTTCGTGACCGGCGCGAACATTGCGATCAATGGCGGCCAGCACATGCAGTAGGGAGAGGACGCATGGCGTCCTCTTGTGAGCGCCCGCGCTACTGGCGCGCGCGCTCATTAACCAGTTGCTCGACGACACCGGGGTCGGCGAGCGTTGAAATGTCCCCGAGCTGATCGTATTCGTTGGCGGCGATCTTACGGAGAATTCGCCGCATGATCTTGCCGGAGCGTGTTTTCGGCAACCCCGGCGCCCATTGAATGACATCGGGTGTCGCAATCGGGCTGATTTCCTTACGGACCCAGGCACGCAACGCGCTGCGTAGAGGTTCGCTCGGCTCCGCTCCTGCAATCAACGTGACGTAGACGTAAATGCCTTGTCCTTTAATATCGTGTGGGAACCCCACGGCGGCTGCCTCCGCCACCTGAGGATGAGCCACTAGCGCACTTTCAATTTCTGCCGTGCCCAGGCGGTGACCGGCCACATTGAGCACATCGTCGACACGACCCGTGATCCAGTAGTAGCCGTCCGTGTCCCGACGCGCGCCATCGCCGGTAAAGTACATGCCAGGGAAGGTCTTGAAATAGGTGTCGATAAAACGTTGATGCTCGCCATATACGGTACGCATCTGTGCGGGCCAGCTATCAAGCAGGACCAGATTGCCCTCGCAGGCGCCCTCGAGGATTCGACCCTCGCTGTCAACGATGGCCGGCCGCACGCCAAAAAAAGGCACCGTGGCCGAACCGGGCTTGAGGTCGACCGCGCCTGGCAAAGCGCTGATCAGAATCCCACCGGTCTCCGTTTGCCACCAAGTGTCGACAATCGGGCAGCGGCCATCGCCAACCACACGGTGATACCATTCCCACGCTTCAGGATTGATCGGTTCGCCTACCGAACCCAGGAGGCGCAAACTCTTGCGCGACCAGGCTTTTACAGGCGCTTCGCCTTCACGCATGAGCGAACGAATGGCGGTGGGCGATGAATACAGAATAGTTATCTTGTGCTTATCGACGACCTGCCAGAATCGGCTCGTATCGGGATAATTGGGTACGCCCTCGAACATGACGGTGGTCGCACCATTTGCCAGCGGACCATAGACAATATAGCTATGTCCGGTAACCCAACCGATGTCGGCCGTCGCCCAGTAAATGTCGTCCTCGCGAAGATCAAAAATGGTCTCATGTGTGAATGCCGCATATACCAGGTAGCCGCCACTGGTATGCAGTACGCCCTTGGGCTGACCTGTCGAGCCTGAGGTGTACAGAATGAACAGAGGATCTTCGGCGTCCATCGCCACTGCTGGACAGGATTTTGCCTGGTGCAGCACCATGTCGTCGTACCAGCGGTCACGCGGGGCGTACATTGGGACGCGTGCACCAGTGCGCCGTACAACCAGTACGTGCTTGACGCACTCGGTGCCTTTGATGCTCAAGGCGCCGTCGACGTTCACCTTCAACGCGACGCGCTTGCCACCGCGCATTCCCTCATCGGCGGTGATGACCACCGCCGAATCGCAATCCGCGATTCGGCTGCCCAATGCCTCGGATGAAAAGCCGCCGAACACGACGGAATGAATCGCTCCGATCCGTGCGCAGGCGAGCATTGCGACGGCGATTTCTGGAATCATGGGCAAGTAGATGGTGACGCGATCGCCCTTTGTGACGCCCAGGGAGGTCAATGCATTCGCGCACTGGCAGACGCGTTCGTAGAGCTGCCGATAGCTGATGTATTCGGAGCGTTCCGGGTCGTCACCCTCCCAGATGATCGCGGTTTTATCGCCACGAGTCTCCAGGTGACGATCCAGGCAGTTGCTGGCGACATTGAGCTTGCCGTCGTAGAACCAGCGGATGCGAAAATCTGCTTCGGCAAAGCTCGTGTCCTTGACCGCCGAGAACTTCTGAATCCAATCGATGCGCTGGCCGATGCCGGCCCAAAAGCGATCTGGATCCTCCACCGACTGCGCATACATGCGCTGATAGTCGGCGCGGTTGATACGCGCCGTGGTAGCAAAGCTCTCTGGAACTGGATATGTTTTTTGGTTCATACGGGCTCACCGCTCCTGCGTCAATTCGCACAAAGAGGAACGGATCAGAAAGCGCAGGTTCAGTGGCGCCTCGAGTGAAAAACTGGCACCGCGCCCCGGCACGACGTCCACCGACCAGCGCGTGTGGGCCCAGCGGCGCAGTTGTTCCCGATCCATCCAAAACTCGCAGCCAACGATCTCGCCCACCTTCTCATCCACGTCGCCGAGCTGAAATTCCCCAACCTGAAAACACATCGGGGCGCTGCCGTCGCAGCAGCCTCCTGACAGATGGAACATGATCGGCCCATGATCCTTCTTCAGCTGCCTAATCAGCTCGCGAGCCGCGGTTGTAGCGGTCACGCGAGCCGGAGTCACTGAAGCAATGGCCATGGCGGTTGGCCTAAAAGAAGCCCAGCGCCTTCTGGCTGTAGCTGACCAGCATATTCTTGGTCTGCTGATAATGATCCAGCATCATCTTGTGCGTCTCACGCCCTATGCCCGACTTCTTGTAGCCGCCAAACGCCGCATGCGCCGGATAGGCGTGATAGCAATTGGTCCACACACGTCCGGCTTTGATGCCCCGGCCGAAGCGATACGCCAGGTTCAGATCGCGCGTCCACACGCCCGCTCCCAAGCCATACAGCGTGTCATTGGCGATCTCCAACGCCTGTTCCGGAGTATCGAAGGTGGTCACCGAGACTACCGGGCCGAAGATCTCCTCCTGGAAGACGCGCATTTTATTATGCCCTTCCAGCACCGTGGGCTTGATGTAGTAGCCGCCGGCCAGCTCGCCGGCCAATTTGGTGGCGCTACCGCCAGTCAGTACCTTCGCGCCTTCCTTCTTGCCGATGTCGATGTAGGAGAGAATCTTCTCAAATTGATCGTTGGAGGCTTGGGCGCCGATCTGGGTGCTCATTTCGAACGGATCACCCTGGCGAATGCTCTCCACGCGCTTGATCGCCATTTCCATGAAACGCTCGTAGATCGAGCGCTGCACCAGTGCCCGTGACGGGCAGGTGCACACCTCACCCTGGTTCAGGGCGAACATCGCAAAGCCTTCCAGCGCCTTGTCCACGAAGTCGTCATCTTCCCTGAGAACGTCCGCGAGAAAGATATTCGGCGACTTGCCACCGAGTTCCAGCGTCACAGGAATGATGTTTTGCGAGGCATACTGCATGATCAGCCGGCCGGTGGTGGTTTCTCCGGTAAAGGCGATCTTGGCGATCCGCGGACTTGAAGCGAGCGGCTTGCCAGCCTCAAGCCCGAAACCGTTTACGACATTGAGCACGCCAGGTGGGAGCAAATCCTGGATGAGCTCCATCAACACCATGATGCACAGTGGCGTCTGCTCGGCGGGCTTGAGAACCACGCAATTGCCGGCCGCTAGCGCCGGCGCCAATTTCCAGACGGCCATCAGGATCGGAAAGTTCCAGGGAATGATCTGCCCGACAACCCCGAGCGGCTCGTGAAAATGATAGGCCACGGTGTCATCGTCGAGTTCTCCGAGCGATCCCTCCTGCGCTCGCACACAGCTGGCAAAGTAGCGGAAATGATCCACGGCGAGCGGCATATCCGCAAGATTCGTCTCGCGGATCGGTTTGCCATTGTCGTAGGTTTCCACTGCGGCGAGGAAAGGCAGATACTCCTCCATGCGGTCCGCGATGCGATTGAGCGTCCGGGCCCGATCCGCCACGCTGGTGCGCCCCCACTTGTCCGCGGCCGCGTGCGCGGCGTCGATCGCCAACTCGACATCCTCGGCCTGGGAGCGGGCTATCTGGCAGATGATCTGGCCGGTGGTGGGGGAAATGTTGTCAAAGTAGGCGCCCTTGGCCGGCGCCACCCAACGGCCACCGATGAAATTCTCATACCGGCCGTGCAGGGCAATCGTACGCTCAAGGGACTTGAGGTGCGCGGCGAACGACGCGCTCTGATTCATAGCACCCGCAGCGGTTGCACTGGTCGTCTCACGGGGCAGGGCGGCACTCTGGGCATTCATAACTGCTCTCCTTCAGGAATTGGTCGCAAGCCTGACGTAGCAGTACTGCGATTCTATGTCTTGAAATTCTTCCTCATACGATCCACAGCACTCTCTACCTCTTTCCCGACTTTGTCCATGTGAGCCTTCATCTGCTCCCAGGCGCCCTCGTTGGCGCCTTTCAACTTGTGGAAGTTCTCCCAAGCTTGCGCTTGTGCGGCGCGCAACGCTTCGAGATTTTTCTCATACTGGACCTTGGCGTGCGCCTCGATCTGTTGGGCGCCGGATTTGAATCGTTCGGTCTGCGCTTTCCACTCGTTCAGCTGCTTTTCCATCAACGCCTGATAATCTTCCCTAAGTCCCATGATATTTCTCCTGCAATCGGTCTAACGCTTTTTGGCGCATTCTCGCTGCGAGCCGGCAATGTCGGCCGTAGCAGCATTCGATTTTAGGTGATTCCCAGGCGATCGTCGGTGCGCTGGCGTACGGCCGGCAGCGTTTGCGCCGCAACAGCTGCTGGAGGCGGGCTAATTCAGCGCGACGCAAGCCAATTGGCAATCGCCGCCGGCACCTCGCGCTGCGCCCGCGCGCTGATGTACATGCCGATATGCCCGAGATCAAATTCGAGCGCAGTATAGTCGGCGCTGCCCACCAGCCGTTGCAGGGCCAAGGAGGCGTCGAGGGGCACCAGGTGATCGCGCGTGCCGATCAGATTCAACATCGGCATCCGCAGGGCGCGCAGATCGATCTTGCGACCGCCGATTGCAACGCAGTTCTGCACCAGGCGGTTCTCCTGGTAGAACCAAGTCACGAACTCCCGGAACGCGGCGCCCGCCTGGTCCGGGCTGTCGAAGATCCATTGCTCGACGCGCATGAAATTCTCCATTTGCGCCCGATCGGGGTTACCCGCCAGCAGATGCATATACTTCTGTTGCGTGAGCCGAAATGGCATCAAGGATAAAAACAGCTGATTCAGCGCATCGCCCGAGACGTTCCCATTATTCACCCAGGCCGCGATATCGATCTTGCTGACCCACTTCGACAGCAGATCCGCGGGGGTATGGAAGTCCACTGGCGTGACCATGGTGATCAGGTTTCGCACGCGCTGCGGATGCAGCGCGGAAAAGCATAAGCTGAGCACCCCGCCCTGACAGACCCCGAGCATATTGAGGGCACTCAGCCTGCGCGCCTTCAAAATCTGGTCCACGCAGCCGGCCAGATAGTCGTCGATGTAATCGGCCAGCGTAGTGAGCCGGTCCGCTCCGTCGGGGTAGCCCCAATCGATGAGATACACATCCACACCTTGCGCCAGGAGGCCGCGGATCAGCGACCGGTCCTCCTGCAGATCCAGCATGTACGGCCGGTTAACCAGCGCATAGACGATAAGCAGCGGCACGCCGCCGGTGGGCCGCGCAGTCGGCCGGTAGCGATAGAGTCTGAGCTTGCCCGACTCCCATACCGCATCCTTCTGCGAGCAGCCGGCGGCGCCATCGCTCGCCGCCGCGGGCGCGGCATGCAAGGAGGCCGCGGTCATTTTTTTGCCTTGCGGCGCGCGGGCCGTGTCCGGCTCGCAGCAACCTGCGGTTTGCGCTTGTCTTGCTGCGCGCGCAGCAGCTGCTCCACGGATTTCAGGCGCTGCGTCAGCGTATTGATTTCGCTGCGCGTGGGCAGGTCCAGCAGTTTCGCCATATGCTCGATGCTCGCCTGCAGTTCCCGGCGCCATTGGCTGCTGGCGTTCACATACTCCGCCAGCGCCTTGCAGAAAGCCTCACCGTGGGCCACGCGAGCATAGGCCTGTTCTGCACAGTCGATCCAGGTGTCGTACAGCTTGCGCAACGCCTCGGCGCTGACCCCGCCAGGGTGTGGCGGCAGCAGCTGTGCCGCAAAGGCTGCGGCGGCTTCGCGCAGTGCATCGGACCACAGGCGCTGCAGCCGGCGCTGCGCATCATCGATACGTCGCGCGGCTTCGGCCATGCGCTGCCAACGTTGCTGGTGTTCACGGGTGGCGCCGAATGCCGGCGATTCGCCCATGGAGGGCGGCGGCGCGCCATGGCCCGCGCCGGCGCCAAGGCCCGAGCTCCATGGCAATCGAAATTCGCTGAACTGCTCGCGAAGACAGTCACTGAAGACCCGCGCCGCCTCGCCGGCCGCCGGCGCCGAAGCATTGGCCGCGCCATCGAGAAAGCTCCGCGCCGCGGCCGCGAAGCGCTCGGCCGCATCCATGATTGAACCAGGGCCGAACGCGCCCTCGCGCCCAAACCGATCTTGCGAGTCGGCGGGGACCGATGCCGATAGCGACGCGAACTGCTGCCACTGCCGCCACAGATCATGGTCCACCGTGCGTCTCCCCGTATGCACTGCAAAAGGTATTCATTTGGCTATACATCCGTATAGATCGGCGGCAGATGAGACATAAGGCATTGTTTTTTTTGCAGTCACCAACATATAAGTGAACCCAGTGTCCGACATTCGACTTGGCAGGTTGTGCGTTGCGAAAGCTTTAGTCTAGGATGCCAGCGGCATATGGATAGGACCATGCAGCAAGAACGTCTGATACGAAAATACTCAAACCGCCGCCTCTACGATACAGGCGGCAGCCGCCACGTGACACTGGAAGATCTGCGACAGCTCATTGTGGCCGGCGAGAAAATCAAGGTGGTCGACGACAAGTCGGGCGAGGACCTGACGCGGTCGGTGCTGCTGCAGATCATCTGCGAGCAGGAGCAGTTCGGATCCCCGGTCCTGGGTTCGGAATTGCTCGAAATGATCATCCGCTTCTACGGCCGCCCGATGCAGGCGCTGCTCAGCGGCTATCTCGAACAAGCCTTTACCACCATGTTACGGCAACAGGAGACCATGCAGTCAGAGATGGCCAAGGCGCTGCAGACGCCGTTTGCGCCGTTGACCGAACTGGCACGCAAGAACATGGAGCTGTGGGGTCAAGTGCAGGCAGCTACGCGCGAGGCCTTCACCGGCCAAGGTGCCGACACTGCCAAAGAGGCGCACCAGGACGACAGTGACACTCACAGTGACGGCAGCAAGGAAAAGTGACGCGGCATGGATATTCGTAATAAGACAATTGTGGTGACCGGTGCGGGGCGCGGCATCGGACGAGCGATAGCCTTGCAGCTCGCGCGTCGCGGCGCAGATGTTGCCCTTTTCGATCTGAATGCGGCGCAGCTGGAAGAGACGCGCGCGCTATGCGCGGCAGAGGCGGTGCAGGCGCGCTGCTATCGCGTGAACGTCGCCGACGAAGGCGAGGTCTCCACCGCCATGGCGCGTGTCGCGACCGACTTCGCCCGCCTGGACGGGCTGGTGAACAACGCCGGGATCGTGCGCGATGCCTTGCTGGTGAAGGTGAAAGATGGCGCCGTGGTCGGGCGCATGACCATGGATCAGTGGAATGCGGTCATCGGCGTGAATCTCAGCGGTGTATTCCTGTGTGCGCGTGAAGCGGCGGCGCACATGATCGAACTCGGCAAAGGCGGCGTGATCGTCAATATTTCCAGCATCTCGCGCGTCGGCAACGCTGGGCAAAGTAACTACAGTGCCGCGAAGGCCGCGGTCGAATCCATGGGCGTGGTCTGGGCAAAGGAACTCGCGCGCTACGGTATTCGCGTGGGCTCGGTTGCGCCCGGATTTACGCACACCGAGATTCTGACCTCGATGCGCCTGGAGGTGCTGGACAAACTCACGGCGCCGGTGCCGCTAAAGCGTTTGGGAAAACCTGAGGAAATCGCTCACGCCGTACTGTTTATCTTCGAGAACGATTTCTTCACCGGCCGCTGCCTCGATGTGGACGGGGGCTTGCGGCTCTGAGGCCAGCGGGTCGGCCTCAAGGCCGAGCTCAGGTTGCCTGCAATTTCTCTTGCATTGCATAGATTATTTGCAACTCTGCAAAATATGTATTTTCTTAGTTTATTACTTATCTATATAAAACAATTATTTATCATTCAATCAGCGCTCCATGGCAGTCGTTTAAATTCTTCTTGCATTGCATACAAACTGCGCTATACTTGCCTCCGTACCGACACCCCCAACTCAGGAGAGCTGATATGAGCAACACAACTTTTGATCCTACGAGCATCTTTGAAGCCTATCGCAATGCGTTCGCGCCGGCCCTCAAGGCCCAACAGGAAGGCATCAAGGCCATTGACCGCGTAGGTCGCTACCAGTACGCCGTTGCCGGCGACTACATGGAGTGGAGCCTGGCCCAGGCAAAGGCGGCCCTTGGCGCACAGAGCCCGGCCGAATTCGTGTCCAAGCAGATGGAGCTCACCACGGCGCTCAGCGAAAAGCTGCGGGCGCGCGTGCAGGAGTTTGTCACTCTGGCGACCGACACCCAGACCGGCTTCACCGACGTGGTGAGCCAGGCCACTGCCAAAGTCGCGGAAGTGAGCAACAAGAAAGCGGCCTGATGCTGCCGGTTGGCGCCGCCCCCAGGCGCCGATGAGCTATCGCCTTCTCGCGATAGGTCCACAGGTGTCGGCGGGGCGCCGCGAGGTGCCCTGTGCCGACAGCTGTATAGTGCAGGCAAAACATTGACTGCAATGCCTCACACATGGACAGCGACCACGTGGATGACAATACCAACCCGAGCGCCGAGAGTGTCAAATCATCGCAACCCCAGGACCCGGCTGAGCTGGCGCGCGTATTGCGCGCGCAGCTGGCAAACGTGACCGGAGGGCTGGCCCCCGACGTTTACGTGAACGCGTGGTGGGATTGGTACTTGAACCTCGCCAACGAGCCGCCCAAACAGCTGCAGATCATGCAGGACGCGCTGGCGAAGATGCTCGACAACTGGACCTTTGGCCTGCGGGCGGCCGCGGGGCAGGCGATGCCACCGGCCGAAGGTGATAATCGCTTTGGCGGCGATGCGTGGGCTCAATGGCCCTTCAACGTCTATGCGCATAGCTACCGCAATTACGTCGACTGGTGGCAGCAGGCCTGGTCGAACGTGCCGGGCGTCGCCCCCGAAAATGAACGTACCTTGAATTTTGTGGCCCGCAACGCTCTCGAGGCCATCTCCCCGGCCAATTATTTTGCCACTAACCCCGAGCTGCTGGAGACCACGCGTGCCGAATCCGGCAAGAATCTGGTCCGCGGCTTCAGCAATTGGCTCGAAGACATCGAGCGCACCTTCGCAGGCAAAGGACCGAGCGGCACCGAGAAATTCGTCGTCGGCCGCGACGTCGCCGCTACACCCGGCAAAGTCGTGATGCGCAACGCGCTGGTCGAATTGATCCAATATTCGCCTGCGACCGAAACGGTATTCGCCGAACCGATCCTCATCATCCCGGCCTGGATCATGAAGTACTACATTCTCGACCTGTCGGCGAGCAATTCCCTGGTGAGGTACCTGGTCTCGCAGGGTCACACGGTGTTCATCGTGTCGTGGAAAAACCCAAACGCCAGTGACCGCGGGCTCGGTATGGACGACTACTTGCGGCTCGGCATACGGGCGGCGCTCGACGCCGTGTCGCGCATCGTACCGGACCGGAAAATTCATTCAGTGGGGTACTGTATCGGCGGCACGCTGCTGTCGATTGCCGCGGCAACCTACGCCGCCGAAGGTGATCGACGGCTGGCGAGTGTGACGCTGCTCGCAGCGCAGCAGGATTTCAGCGAGCCAGGCGAGCTGTCGGTTTTCATCAGCCCGAGCCAGCTCGATATGCTGGAGGCGGCCATGGACCGCAGCGGCGTGCTCAAAAGTGAACAGATGGGCGCGGCGTTCACGCTGCTGCGCTCGCGTGATCTGCTGTGGACTCCGGCGGTCAACACCTACCTGCGCGGCAAGCGTGAATCACCGAATGATTTGATGGCCTGGAACGCCGACGGGACGCGCATGCCCTGCCGTATGCACGCGCAATACCTGCGCCAGCTCTACCTCGACAACTCGCTTGCGCGCGGCGAGTTTCACGCCGAGGGGCGCCGTGTCGATCTCGCCGCCATCCAGCTACCCATGTTTGTCGTCGGTACGGAAACCGACCACGTCGCGCCGTGGCAGTCGGCGTACAAAGCCCGCGGTTTGACGCGCTCGACTGACTATACCTTCCTGCTGACCTCAGGTGGCCACAATGCGGGCATCGTCAGTGGCCCGGTGCACCCGCGGCGACGCCATCGCGTGCGCACCTGGCTAAACGCCAGCGACACGCTCACGCCACAAGCGTGGTTTGAGACGACGCAGCCCCAGCCGGGGTCCTGGTGGCCGACCTGGCAACTCTGGCTCGCACAGCATTCCACTCAAGCACTGGTGGCGCCACCGCCGCTTGGATCCGCGGCGGCCGGCTATCCGCCGATCGCCGATGCGCCCGGAGAGTACGTGCTGCAAAAGTAGCCGCGGCGGATAGGCGCGAGGTGCAACAGCGTGAAGATTCCTGAGATTCTGCAGATCGAGACGCCGCATGCTCCCGGGGCGCTGGCGAGCGTGCTCAACGTGCTCGCGCAGGCGGGGCTGGTACTCGAGCACGTGAGCAGCGTGCGGCGCGACCAGGACCGCACGCTCTGGGAAATCACGGTTGAGATCGATATCGAGGCACATGCCGGACTGGTCGAGCGATTAAACGCGCTTCCTTCCGCGCGCTTCATCGGCTGGTCGGATCGCGTCTTCGATCGTCACCGCGGTGGCAAGATCGAGATGCACTCTCGTGTGGCGATCTCCACACAGCAAATTCTGCGCGACATCTATACCCCAGGCGTGGCACGTGTGTGTCTTGCGATCCAAGCAGCCCCGGAGAAGGCCTTCGACTTTACCTACCTCGGCCGGGCGGTGGCAATCGTGACTGATGGGTCAGCCATTCTGGGACTCGGAAATATCGGTCCGCGTGCCGGGCTACCGGTCATGGAGGGCAAGGCGGCCCTGTTTGCCGTGCTCGTCGGAATCAGCGGCATTCCGATTCTGATCGAGAGTGGCACGGTCGATCACTTCGTCGATGTCGTCTGCTCGATCGCCCCGTCTTTTGGCGCGATCCTGCTCGAGGACATCAGCGCGCCGCGCTGCTTTGAGATCGAGCAGAAACTGCGCGCGCAGTTGTCGATGCCGGTGTTGCACGACGATCAACACGCAACGGCCGTGGTCGTGCTCGCGGCGTTGTTGACTGCGACCCGGCAGATCGGCGTTACGCTCGATGCGCTCACGGTGGGTGTCGTCGGGCTCGGTGCGGCGGGCCTGGGCATCGCGCGCCTGCTCCAGGCGTACGGGGTGAAGCAGCTGCTGGGCACGGACGTGCGTGCGGAAGCGATGGATCGCCTGGCGCAGCTGCACGGTCATCGCGCCAGCCTCGAGGCAATTCTTGCGCGCGCGGACGCGGTCATCTGCACTACCGGTATCAAGGGCCTCATTGCACCCGAGCAGATTCGACCCGGCCAGATCATCTTTGCACTCTCCAATCCCGACCCCGAGATCGATCCGACCGTTGCGCTGGCCGCGGGCGCCGTCATCGCCGCCGACGGCAAGAGCATCAACAATGTGCTGTGTTTTCCAGGGCTGTTCGATGCGGCGCTGCGCTCGCGGGCGCGCGCATTCACCGATGCCATGCTGGTCGCGGCGGCGACTGCGCTGGCTGGCGCCGCGCACGGCGAGCAGCTGTTACCCGATTCGCTGGAGCCGGCACTTCACCAGCGTGTCTCGCAGGCCGTCCAGGCGGTGGTTGTTCGCACCGGCAGTTGAACACTGCCGCAGTAGCAAGAACCACTTTATATGGGGCTCCACAACTGGGTCCGGCGAAGACTTCTGCGCGCGAAGCGTCCGGCTGCCGCTGATGCGGCGGCGAGCGGTCAGTGGCTGGCGGGTGTTTTCAGTGAACCACGCGCTGGCGGCTTTCGCCTGCCACGGCAGCGCGACCTGGCCTACCGGCTGTACCTGCCGGCCGGAATCGGCACCTCGGAGCGGCTGCCATTGCTCGTCATGCTCCACGGCTGCACCCAAACGGCAGTGGAGTTCGCCGACGGCACCCGGATGAACACGGAAGCCGAACAGCGGCACTGTGCAGTGCTCTATCCTGAGCAGTCCAAGAAATCCAATTCGTTGCGTTGTTGGAACTGGTTTACACCCGACTCTCTGCTCGGTCACGGCGAGGCGGCTCTGCTGGTACACACCGTGCGGCACGTGATTGATCATTATCCAATCGATACGGCACGAGTGTATGTCGCCGGCTTCTCTGCCGGTGGAGCGATGGCCGCCGTCCTGTGCGCGACACACGGGGAACATCTATTTGCCGCCTGCGCCATTCATTCCGGGGTGATGTTTCACGCCGCGACCACAGCACTGCAAGCGCTGCAGGTGATGAGTCGTGGAGCAGGAACAGCATTGAATGAGATCACGCAAAAGATAGCCAGTCAGCGCCTTCCGGGCTCACGCTTGGTTCCCACCCTGATCATTCACGGTACCGACGACCAGACGGTCAATCCGGTCAATGCGCTGCAGATCGCCGAGCAGATGCGCCTGTTGGCGCAGGGTCTACATCCACACGGCGATCAGCCAATTATTCGTGAGGAGCGATGGATCGAAAACGGCGGCCGCCGCTATCGCCAGCAGGACACGACCTTGGGCCCGACAGTGCTCATCCGTAGCATCGTGATCGATGGCCTTGGCCATGGATGGAGTGGAGGCGACGCGCAGCATAGGTTCTTTGACGCGGCGGGTCCGGATGCGAGCCGGCTGTTCCTCGAATTTCTGTCGCAATATAGATTGGCTGCGGATAATGATGCGGGCGCAATACCCTATCGGTCTTAATCGATCATGGCGAGCGGATCGCCGTACGCATCATGGTAGGGGATTCGAGCTCGGCGGCTTCGACCCGCCGCACGATGCGTCCGCTGGCATCAGCGATCAGAGCGGTGGGTACCTGCCTTACGTTGAACGAGCGGAACAGCGCGCCGGACTCGTCGAGCGTCAGGGGTATGTCGACATGGAAGTTGGTGCGATATTGGCGCAGGTCGTCCGGCGTCGCCCATAGGCCCGAGGCGATGCCGAGCCAGCGGGCGCCCCGCTCGCTGGCGAGCGCCGTGACCTGCTCGCGCATGCGGCGGCAATTGATCGAAGCCTCAGGTCGGGTGGTCGCAAGATACGATTCACACCACGGTGACAGGAACACAAGGATGGTATGACCCGTGCTGATGCCAGGATCGCGGAATGCAAAGGCAGTCCCGTCGATCGTCAGTGGTGACTGCTGCGGCAGATGATCGCCCACTTTGAAGCGAACGATGGCCGCGGGGCTGTCCGATCCGGTGGCGGCATCGGCAGCACTGGCGATGGGCGCTGTGCGCGCCGCAACGAGCGCCGCATCGAGGCGCGCATCGGCGAGGTGCCCCACGTACTGTATACGCCCATCGCGACCTATCACGATGTGCTGGGGTGTGACCCGCAGGTTGAATGCGGCGCCGGCGTGGCCATCGTCGAGCACGATCGGCATGGTGATGCCAAGCTTGCGCCGGTAGGTCCGGACGTCGTCGACTGAGTCGTTAAATCCGGAATTGATCGCAATCACGACCAGATCCGCTGCCGCGGTCTCGTAGACATGCTCGAAGTGCGGCATCTGTTCTCGACACGGTACGCACCAGGTGGCCCAGAACTTCAGGTACACGGCCTGTCGGCCGTACAGGCGCCCCAAATCGATCGTCTTTCCATCTATTGTCTTGAGCACGAGTCGCGGAGCCAGCGTGCCAATCAGCGGGCTGCCGGCCCCCTCCGCCAGTTGCTGCCCGGTTGTGTCGGCGTGGACGTTCAGGCACGCCATCGAAAGCCCAATGGACGAGACCAGGCCCAGCACGTGATTGAAATTCATGGATGCACCTTCGGCGCGACCGTCGCTGCATCGCGCGCTTGCTTGAGCTGCTTCCAGTCAGGCGCGTACTTGAGCGCCGCGTCGTACTTCCCGAGCGCGTCCTTGACCTTGCCTTGGCCTACCAGCACATCGCCCCACGCCTTCAGGGGATCGGCCCAGTGCGGACCTTTCAGGTTGGCGTCCTTGAACTTCGCTGCCGCAGCGGCGGGATCCCCGTGCCGGGCGAGTGCCAGGCCCCAGGAGTAATAGCCCGAGGGAATGCTGGGTGCGAGCTGCACGGCCTTCGCATACCACTGTTGCGCACCGGTCCAGTCGCCGCGCAGATCCAGCACATCGCCGCGGAAGCGGTAGCAATCGACGAACGTGAGCTTGCCCACGGCATTCAAGGCCGCATCCGCTTTAGCCGGCTGGCCGGTCTTCTGGTAGCTGACGGCCGAATAGCAGATGTACTGTGGATTCTGGGTCGAGACAATCGGGTTCGCATAGGCGGTGCTGAATTGGTCCCACTCATGGGCCGCCGCCGTCAGGTCCGCCGTCTCTTCGGCGAGCAGTGCCCGGTCAAATGCCGCCGCCGCGACGTCGCCAGGATTCTTATCGTCCACGGGCGTGGTCTTGATGCGCAGTGACGCCGCCGCTACATCGTGCATCTGCACCTCAACCTGGGCGACATTGAGATTTTCTGCCCCCTGGACACTGGTCGTCGAGCCGATGCCGCCGTGGGATTCCATGTCGGCGATCTGCTCGGCGCGATACGCCGGCAGGTCCCAGACCAGCTGATCGTAGTTCTGATACATGTCCTCGGTTGCGCGTCCGGGCCGACCACCGGCGGCTTGCATCATCTGCTCGGCCACTCGCACCGTGCCTTCCTCGTCCCCAAGGCCATTGAGCGCGAACATGACGTTGTTGTATCCGGTCCAGTAATCGGGCTTCAGGCGCAGCGTCTCCCGATACAGCGGCAGCGCTTCGCGCATCGCCCCCTCGCCGCCTTTGCCGGAAATGGCGTTGGCCCAGTAATTGAGCACATAGGGTTTCTCGCTCGCCGCCACCGTGTTGTAGGCGCCTTGGGCGAAGCGGATCGCCTCGTCGTCCCGATCGTTATTGGTCAGGTAGGCCGCCCACAGGCCCGGTTGCGACTGGCCGAATACATATTCGCCAGCCTGGGTAAGGAGCGTATCCAGGGATCCAGCCTCACGGGTGAAGGTCTTGGGCAGGATCCCGGTGCCACGTACCGTGAGCGCAAGTTGACCTGCGCCGGTCTTCACCAGATCCCCCTCGATGTGCTGATCGTGACCGAAGCGCGCCTTCAGGACCCGTTCGAGCTGGCCGATCGAAATGCCGGTTTCCGGGACCTCGATCGAGATCTCGTTGGTCCAGGCATTGGACAGATTGCGGTGCTCGATGTTGGAGCGGCTCGCCGCCTGAATCCGCGTCAGCACATCGAGCAAACCCGCAGCGACGATCTTGCCGCTCGGGACCTCAGCTGCAATGTTCGGTGCGATCTCGAACGGATCGATGACGACGCTGCGCGAGTCCACGGCGTCCCGGATCATGATGACGATCCCGATCCCGATGACGCTGGCGAGCAGGATCACCAACACCTGCAATCCCAGCCTGAGCCGCTCGCCAAAACGCCTGAGTATGAGCAGCTGCAGGTTGACGACGCGCTGCTCGTGCAGGTGCTCGGTCTGTACCTCCACCAGATGGCTTTGCTTTCGAAAGTAGGCAGAAGCTTCCTGGGCAAGCTCCGGATCGCTCTTGGCCGCCTCGGCAGCAAGTGCTGCAGCGGTTGGGTCCAGCGCGCTCTCGGCGACCGGACCTTCCGCGGGAGCTTCGGTATCCGCGCCCAGTAGCTCTGAGACTCTGCGTGACTCGGCCATGGTCCGCATCCCGTCGCGGAGTGAGTGATCAACGCCAGCGCGCAAGTCGCCAGTCGGCGCAGCGCACGGTTGGTGATATCTACGCGCGTCACAGACCGTCCGTCAACTACGGCGCCTTGTCAGCGCCGCAGCACGATTGGAATTCAGCGAAGGGCTGCACTAGAATCAACCGCACGACATAAAAAGCTCATGTCCCCACGGATCACGCCCGTCGGATCGCTCACGATCGCAGTGCTTGCGGCTACCCTGTGGGTTCGGCCGTGCGCCGCGGAGCCCACCGATGCCGAGCTCAAACGCATGCTCGCCGAACAACGCGTCGCGCTGGTGATCGGCAATGGGCAGTATCGCAATTTCGAGCCGCTCGACAATCCGGCCAACGATGCCAAGGGAGTCGCCGCGGCCCTGCGCAAGGCAGGCTTCCAGGTTCTCGAGAGGACCGACGTCACGCGAGAGGAGATGTACCAGGCGCTCGACGCGTTCGATCGAGCCTCGAGCCAGGCGCCGGTGGCGCTGTTTTATTTCGCCGGTCACGCCGCGCAGGTGGATTCTCACAATTTCATGCTGCCGGTGGCCGCAAAGCTCGATGCCGGCGTGGTCACGGCCGCCAATCCGGCCGTTGAGGTCGCAGAACAGACCGTGGACCTGAGCGCCGTGCTCGAGCGCATGGGTCGCGCGGATCGACGCATCAACATCGTGATTCTCGACGCTTGCCGCAACAACCCTTTCACCACGCGGGCGCGCGAGCTCAGCCGCGCGCTGCTGATCAGCACTGGACAGGCGGCCGCGCATGTAGGCCTCGGGCTGGGCGAGAGCCCGGCCCCGCCGCGAACCTACCTCGCCTACGCCACCGCGCCGGGGCAGGTGGCCGACGACGGTAGCGGCAGGCACAGTCCCTACAGCGGTGCGCTCATCGATGTCCTGTCCAAGCCGAACCTGCAGCTCGAACAGGTGTTCAAGCAGGTGCGCAATTCGGTGGCCAAGGCCACGCAGGGCCGGCAGATTCCCTGGGAGAATTCCTCAGCCTTCGATGATTTTTACTTTCACATTCCGGCGCCCAAGGGCACGAATACCAGGATCGTTGCGCCATGAGGTGCGCTAGAGCGCGAATTGATAGCGCAGCTCGAGCCGCACGCGCGTGTTCTTCTCCTCGAAGTCGCCGTAGGTCGTCTGCGAGGTCGAGAACCGGTACTGCGATTCATCTATGCCGATCGTGTACGACAGCGGCCGCAACCGCTCGCCAGCCCAGCCGAAATCTCCGCTCCACGAAATACCGGCGTTGAGGCCTGTCGACAGACCACCCACAGTGGCACTCCGGTACGAGGGATTGAGATAAAGCGGTGCGTCCGAATTCGGACCGGTCGGCAGCAGCACGTAGAGGGTGCCGGAAAAACTTTGATGGAAACCGGAGTCGAGCCTTGCCACCGAGGTCTGAATTGCGACTGCTCCCCACGTTCGCACGGGCAGCGAGTAGCTCGCGCCAGCAAAGAAGCCGTGATAGGAAAAATTCATGGTGTAGTCGCCGAAAAACAGCACGTCGAAGACGTCGGGCGTGAACGCGCTGCTCGGGGTGAGCAGCTGCGTGATGTTCAGGCGCGCGCTCTTGTATCCGGCAAAAGCCGACAAGTTCGGATCGAACGCCCAGCCGAGCGCGAAATTGAGCTCATGGCGCGAGAAGCGTGCATCGAAATCATGCTCGAAGCCTAGCGCGGGCGTCGTATCGTTCGCGGCATCGTAGGCGGTACCTTCAAAGATCTCGCCGTGATCGGTGCCGGTACCGCTCCATTGCCCCGAGAGGTCTGCAAACACTCGCCCCGAGCTCGCGGTGAGTCCGGCGCCGAAGAACGGCAGCGTGTCGCTGATCTTGAAGCCGTTCTGGAAGCGAAAGCCGTTGCCGTTGGGAATGATGACATCGGCAAATGTCAGCGAATACGCCTGCGTGCCGCCGCTGACGCGCGGCTGCAGGTCGATCTCGTCTGCAGCGCAATGGACCGTGCCCGACAGCGCCAGCACGCCGGCCACGCCGGCGCGTGTGCGAACCCTTGGATTTGACATGCTGCTCGTCCTAACGCGGATGTCTGCGCTTTTGTTAGGTGCTCGAGTATACCCGTGTGCGCTATACCGGTGTGCGCCCGGCAGCGCGGCGCGACGCGCCCGCTACGCTTATAGCGTCGGATCGGGCGCGGCGCTGACGGCGGGGGTGCGCGTGAACTTCCAAGGTGCATCGGCGCGCATCGGCAGGATCAACATCCAGTGCTCGAGCCATGCGAGCGAGGCCAGGGTGGCCAGCAGCGTCATTTCGCCAGCCTCAAACTCCCATCCCGGTGCGCTGATGGCGGCGCCAATCAGCAGCACGCACAACAGTGTCGTCACGATCATTGATATCGGGAACAGGAAATTGAGCTTGCGGCGGCGGAAGAACGCGCCGAGGTATTTGAGGTGCGGCGGCAGCATGATCTCGCCGGTGTTGGGCACGCCCAGGAACAGATTCAGCTTGGCGCTGATGCGCATGGCCCACAGCAGCATGAAGGTCCACAAACCGGTCGGGTTCGGCGCATGCCAGGTCAGCGCCACGACCAGTCCCGCCGCGCCGATGGTAGCCATCTCGTGGTAGAGGATGGCCTCGATCGCATGTCGCAGACGTTGCATGCCGCTGCAGCCGGCGGCGCAGGCGCTGCGGCGCGGGCCGGTGACCACCCCGAACAGAAAGCTCATCTCGAGCCAGCCCCAGATCAACAGCGTCGCGGCGAACGCCACGCAGGCGCCGCTGATCGTGGCGCTGAGGCTGCTGCGGCGCACCAGCAGCAGCGCCAGCACGGCAAGCACGCTGCCAACGGCCAGAGTGCCTGGGAAGGTGTGGCTCGGCCGCCTCACAAGGTACAGGATCAGGCCGGTGGCGCCCCACCAGCCGGCAATCACATAGACAACCAGCGCCAGGCCGGTGACCACGTTCGCGTGCCGCCTGCTACCAGGCCGGCGCCAGTCGCACGTCCTGCGGTGGCGTGTTCGGCACGGTCGGCAGCAGGTACATGCGCAGGAACTGCGCACCCACGACGGCCCACAGCGCCGCGCACTTCACGCGGCCAACCACGCCGCCGCGGCGACTGGCCACATCGGCTGCCGCCGCCAGCCGCGCCAGGCGGTCGAGTCCGGCGCGAAACTTCGGGTGTTCCAGGTCAAGCGTAAACGGGAACACCTGCTTGGTGATCTCCGACGTGATATGCAGCACCTGCATGTCGTAGTCGGTCGGGTCGAAGCCGAAGGCCTGGTGCAGCTCTGGCCGCATGTGATCGCGCACGTACATCGTGGCAAAAACCGCCAGCAGGAAAAACCGGATCCACAGCCGGTTGCCGCCGCGCAGCAGGTGCGGATTGAGGCGCATGATGAGCGCGAACGCCTCGCCGTGCCGGAATTCGTCGTTGCACCAGCGCTCGAACCAGCGAAATATCGGGTGAAAGCGCTTCTCGGGATGGCGCTGCAGCTGCCGATAGATCGAGATGTAGCGCGCGTAGCCGATCTTTTCCGAAAGATAGGTGGCGTAGTAGATGGCCTTGGGGCTGAAATAGGTCGCCTTCTTGCGGCGCGTCAGCGCGCCGAGGTCCACGCCCAGCCCGTAGTCCTTCAGTGACTTGTTGATGAAGCCGGCATGGCGGGATTCATCGCGCGCCATGAATCCCATCAGTTCCTTCAACTCCGGATTGCCGACGTTGCGCTTGATCTCGGCGTACAGAAAGCAGCCGGAGAACTCGGCGGTGACCGAACTGATCAGGAAATCGATGAACTCCTGGTACAGCTCCGGTGGCAGCGCCTGGCGCTCTGATTCGAACGCCTGGTCGCGCTCGAAGTGATTGCGGTTACCGTCGGCACGAAACTCATCGAGCAGCTGCTGCCATTCGCGGCGCAGCGGCCGGACGTCGAGCCGGTCCATCGCCGCGTAGTCGGTGCGATAGAAGCGCGGCTTCAACAGCGTATTCTCGGCGGCGCTCGCGGTGGCATCCACCGGAGCGGCAACGGTCTGCGACACACTCATGGCAGCGTATCCTTCCTTATGGTCGGTCAGTAATCTGGTCGGTCAGTAATTGTGCGAACGGCCGCGCATTGGTCGGACCAAACACTTCCAACGATATGCGGTGCCCGGTCTGCGGGTCGGCCAGCGTCATCTGGCCGTCGGCCCAGCGCGTGAGCGTGAATGGCGGCGCCTCGCCCACGTGTTCATTGCGGCGCGCGCGCGCCAGTCCGCGCAGCACGCCGCGCAGGAATCCGTTGGTGCCCGGCGGCACCACGTGAATCGTGGCGTTGGCGTGATCGGCATCGTCCACCTCGACGCCGCCATCGCTGCGATCGACGAAGCTCAGGTGCATCACCCGCACCGGTACTGCGGGATTCGCGACGGCGGAGCGCAGATTCAGCGCCCGGGCGGCCACTACTGCCAGCAGCGAGAACCCAACCAGCAGTGCCGCACCCCTCAACACGCCGGCCGGCAGTGAATCGACTTTGACTGTGGTGTTCACGGCGATGCGACTCCCAGGCTGTCAGGCCGCGACCGGTGCGCGCACGTCCTGGGCCGCCTTGGCTGGCGCCACCCGGACGATTGCCGGCGGCGCGCACTCGACGGCGCGCGCTGATTCCGCCAGCGCGGCGGCAAGCACCTGGGCGACGCGCGGCGCGTCGGCCAGCGCGCGCAACGTCGGCTGCGGCTGCACGTAGTGCCCCGGGCGCACGTGCGGCCAGCTCAGAAGATAGCCGACGCGCTGTGCCTTGGGCAGTACCAGCGCCACGTCACCGCTGCCGTCGTGATGCATGCGCAGCGATGCCGAGTCGATGTGCTTGAAGGGCAGGTTGAGCGACATCGGCAGCGCGATGCCATGACGGATCACGACGCGCTGGCTGGTGATGCTGTAGACGGTAGCGCGCGCCGCGGCCCAGCCGATCAGCGCCAGAAGAGCGAGCACCGCGGCACCGAGCAGCAGCGGGATGCCGACCGCCTGCAATACCTCGCGTGCGCTGTGCTGCTGTTGCAGCGCGCTCCACCCATGCCACAGCGCCAGCAGCCCAAAATAGGCGCCGACCGGCAGTATGCGCAGCGCACGCCGAGCGAGCGGCCAGCATGACGGGCTGCCCTGCCACAGCAGCACCTCGCCCGGCGGCAGGTGGTCCGGAAGCCCCGCAATGGGCTCGTAATCGTATTCAACGATACTCATAGCTTCGGTTCCATCCGCGACGGCTCGGCATACAGCGTTCCGCCGGCGTAGTAGGCGCTGATGCGATCCTCCTCGAGCGCCGTGACCTGATCGGGGCGGGCCAGGTCGGGCACGCCATTGAACTGATCGCTCAGGATCGAGCGCACGCGCACGCCCAGCTGCCACATGTCGAGGCGCTCGAAGCGCGAGAAGCCGATCGGCACCAGCACCTGGCGGCCGGAATCGGCCAGCATCACCTCGAGGTAGCGGATCTGCGGTTCGGCGCGGTCGACCCAGACGTCGAACACCACGCCGGCCTGAACGCCGTCGCCACCCAGTACCGGCATGCCGCGCGGATCCGGATCGCGTGACTCGACGGTGAATTCCGGGGCCACGCGCATCGGTACGATGCGTGGATGGCCTTCGAAGGTCAGGTCGGGCTTGTCGGCGCGGCGCGCATAGGCGGCCGGACCCACGCCGTCGAGCATCGGGTTGCCGGTGGGCTCCAGCGGCGCACCCGGAAACAGCTCGGAGGGCGATGCCGCCAGCGGCCCCGGCACCTCGGCGCGCGGTACGGTCACTTCACCGCCGTGCGCTAGCTTGAAGGTCTTGGGCGGCGGCATGCGCGGGAAGCCCTGGACCTGGATACGGTCGGTATGCTCGGTGCGGTCGGATTCGAGCGGATAGCCTTCGCGCTTGTCCTCGCGCCGCAGATAGATGAGCAGGCTGAAGAAAAAGATCCAGAACGCGTACAGCACGATCTGGGCCACGTCGATGTACTGGGTGATGGCACCAATTTGCATGGTAGTTACTCCGAAGAAACCAGCTGTTGACTGGAATTGACCGAAAATGCGAATGCCGCCGGCGCCAGCGGGGTGCCCGACCGGGCGTGTGCGGCGCGGCGCCTGGAGCCGACCAGCGGCCCCAACACGACCAGCGCCACGAACAGCAGCAGAATTTCCACGTGATAGACGAAGCCATAGCCGACCGCCGGACTGTTGAGCACCGGGCCGAGCGCACCCGCGGTAGCCAGCGCCGACACCGCGTCGCGCATCGCGCCACCGAAGGCGATGGCAATACCGGCGGCGCCGGCCTGCACCGCGCCCCAGGCGCCGAGCGCCAGGCCGGTGCCCACGGTCTGATCGTTGTCCATCGCCGCGGCCAGCGTGCCGACGCAGAACAGTCCGTTGCCAAATCCGATCGCGGTCGAGCCGACGCGAAACAGCACGCCCGAGTCCAGCGGCGCTGCGCCGATGACCAGCGCGAACGCCAGCAACCCGATCAGCAGGCCGTAGGCCGCCAGGCGATACGGGTCGAAACCGCGGCTGAGCGCGCGCGCGGCGACTGCAAAGGCGAGCAGCGCGCCGGCCGCCAGCATCGCGGTCAGCGTCGTGGTCGCGCTCACCGACAGATGCAGCACCTGACCGCCGTAGGGCTCGAGGATGATGTCCTGCATGTTGAAGGCGGCGGTGCCGACACTGACGGCCAACAGGAATCGCAGCGCGCGGCCCTGGGCCGCATACCGGTCCCAGGAATCCAGGAAATCCGGCTGTCGGGGGTCTTCGGCGCGCGTCGGATCGCGTGCCTCCTGCTTCCACAGCGCGAAGATGTTCAGCGCCATGGTCATCATCGCCGCACCCTGGACTACCTGGATGAGCCGGAATTCGCTGAATTTCGCCAACAAAGTGCCGAACGCGAGACCGCATATCACCATGCCGAGCAGCAGCATCGCGTACATCAGCGCGATCACCCTGGGGCGCAGCTGCGGCGGCGCCAGGTCGGTCGCCAGTGCCAGACCCGCGGTCTGGGTGGTCTGCAATCCGGCACCCACCAGCATGAACGCGAGCGCCGAGCAGATGTTGCCGATGATCACCGGGCCGTGGGTGTCGCCGGACAGCACGATCAGCGCGAACGGCATGATCGCCAGGCCGCCGAACTGCAGCAGCGTTCCCATCCAGATGTACGGGACGCGCCGCCAGCCGAGCACCGAGCGGTGATGATCGGAATGGAATCCGACCACGGTGCGAAACGGCGCGAACACCAGCGGCAGCGCCACCATGAACGACACCAGCCATGCCGGTACGCCCAGTTCCACGATCAGCACGCGGTTCAGGGTGCCGATCAGCAGCACCGTGGCCATGCCGACCGACACCTGGAACAGCGACAGCCGCAGCAGCCGCGCCAGCGGCAGTTGCTGGCTGGCGGCATCGGCGAACGGCAGCAGCTCGGGACCGAGCCGCATCCAGGCGCGCTGCGCGCGTTGTTGCAGCAGCTTCCTCACGCGTGCGCCAGCTCCATCACCTGGGAGGTGTAGAAGCCGTTGACGATGCGTTCTGAGCGCCCGACCTGCCAGTGACGCAGCGCAGGCTCCAGCACCAGGCTCAGCCGCAGCCGGCCCTCTGCAATCGGCGCGATCGCCGGCGCCCGGTCGCCGCGCGGAAACACCCGGCCGATGGTATGCATCACGGTGAGCGCCGGTGTGCGTGGCGCGAACGTGAACAGCATCGAGCGGCGGGTGCGCTGCGCCAGCGCCGCCAGCACCCGCACGATGTCTGCGGACTCATAATGGATCAACGAATCCATGGCGACCACATGATCGAACTCGCCCAGCGCCGGGTCCGACATGTCACCGCTGCGAAATTCAATGGACGTGGCGCCGGCGGCGCTGCTGCGCTGTCGCGCCAGCTCCACCAGGGTCGGCGACAGGTCGATCGCCAGCACCCGCGCACCGCGACCGGCCAGCTCCTGCGCCAGCGCGCCGGTGCCGCAGCCGGCGTCCAGGATGCGCCGCCCGGCCAGCTGCGCCGGCAACAGGTCGAGCATCGCCTGGCGCATGCGATTGCGGCCGGCGCGCACGCTGGCACGGATACGGCTCACCGGTGCGTCTGAGGTCAGCCGCTCCCAGGCGCGCACCGCGGTGCGGTCGAAGTACTGTTCGAGCTGGCCGCGGCGTTGCAGATAAGCGGGGCTGTTCACGTCAGTGCGACCTCACCTCAGTCAAACCCCAGCAGGTCGAAGATTTCCCGATCCTTCAGCGGCGCCACGGCCAGTCCCTCGGTGCCGTCCCACAGCGCCTGCGCCAGGCGCATGTATTCCTGCTGCACGGCTTCCATCTCGGGCGTCGCTTCCATCTCGAACAGCGTCTGCTTCTTGAGGCGGCTGCGGCGGATCGCATCCAGGTCCGGGAAGCGCGCCATCATCTTGAGTCCCACGCGCTCATTGAAGCGATCGACCTGGTCGGTGGCGGCGCTGCGATTGCAGATCACTCCGCCCAGGCGCACGTTGTAGTTCTTCGACTTGGCCTGGATCGCCGCGACGATGCGGTTCATCGCGAAGATCGAGTCGAAATCGTTGGCCGTGACGACCAGCGCGCGATCGGCGTGCTGCAATGGGGCGGCGAAGCCGCCGCACACCACGTCGCCGAGCACGTCGAAGATCACGACATCGGTGTCGTCCAGCAGATGATGTTCCTTCAGCAGCTTGACGGTCTGCCCGACCACGTAGCCGCCGCAGCCGGTGCCGGCCGGCGGCCCGCCCGCCTCCACGCAGCGCACGCCGTTGTAGCCCTCGTAGACGAAGTCCTCGGTGCGCAATTCCTCGGCGTGAAAGTCGACCGACTCGAGAATGTCGATCACCGTGGGCACCAGCCGTTTGGTGAGCGTGAAGGTGGAATCGTGCTTGGGGTCGCAGCCGATCTGCAGCACGCGCTTGCCGAGCTTGGAGAATGCGACCGACAGATTGGATGAGGTGGTGCTCTTGCCGATACCGCCCTTGCCGTAGACGGCGAATACCTTGGCGCGGCCGATCTTGACTGACGGATCGAGCTCGACCTGCACGCTGCCGGCACCGTCGCCCGGCGACGGGCGCATCTTCAGCGAGGCAACGGGTACTTCGGTGATCATCATGCGGCTACTCCTTCGAACACGCCTTCGACGCGGTCCTCCAGTTCATTGCCGGCCGCACGCAGCGCTGCCAGCGTCTGCGCGTCCGGCTGCCAGTATTGGCGTTCCTGTGCCTCGATCAGGCGGTTGGCGACCTTGGCGATGGCGGTCGGATTGAGCGCGGCGAGGCGCGCACGCATGGCCGGGTCGAGCACGAAGGTCTGGGTGAGTTTCTGGTAGACCCAGGGGGCGACCTGGCCGGTGGTGGCGGACCAGCCCATGGTGTTGGTGATGTGGACTTCGATCTGGCGCACGCCCTCGTAGCCGTGCTCGAGCAGTCCCTGGTACCACTTGGGATTCAACATGCGCGTGTGGGTCTCAAGACTCACCTGCTCGGCCAGCGTGCGCACGCTGCCGCTGCCCTGAGTCTGGTCACCGATGAACACCTGCGGTGTGGTACCGCCGTTGGCGCGGCGGATCGCCCGACTGATGCCGCCCAGCGTATCGAAGTAGTGATCGACCGTGGTCACGCCGAGCTCGACCGAGTCGAGGTTCTGGTAGGCGATCGCGGTCTGTGCCAGGGCGCTCTTCAACAACGCGCTCTGCTGGCTGACGTTCCCGCTGCGGGTGAAGGCGAAGCTCTTGCGCTGCGTGTAGGTCTCGGCGAGTTCGTCTTCCTGGTCCCAGCGCCCGTTCTCGATCAGATGATTGACGTTCGAACCGTAGGCGCCCTCGGCATTGCCGAACACGCGCAGCGCCGCGGTCTCGATGTCACAGCCATTGGCGCGCTGATAGGCGAGCGCGTGCTTGCGCACGAAATTGCACTCCGGCGGCTCATCGGCACTGGCGGCAAGGAATGCCGCCTCGGCCAGCAGTTTCATCTGCAGCGGCAGCAGGTCGCGGAAGATGCCCGACACGGTCACCAGCACGTCGATGCGCGGTCGCGTCAGCTCCCCCAGCGGGATCAGTTCGGCGCCAGCCAGCCGGCCATAGGCGTCGAAGCGCGGCCGCGCGCCCATCAGCGACAACACCTGCGCGATCGGGCCGCCTTCGTTTTTCAGGTTGTCGGTGCCCCAGAGGACGATGGCGATCGATTCGGGCAGCTCGGCGCCTTCCTGCTGATAGCGCTGCAGCAGCCGCTGTGCCTGGCGGGCGCCATCCGCGATCGCGAATACGCTCGGGATTCGAAACGGATCAAAGCCGTGCACGTTGCGACCGGTGGGCAGGATGCCCGGATTACGCAGCAGATCCCCGCCAGGGGTCGGCGGCACGAAACCGGCGTCGAGCGCGTGCATCAGGGCCGGCAGTTCATGGTCCTCACACAGCAGCCGCGCGGTGCGCGCCAGCTCCGGGTAGGCATGCGCGGGAATCTGCCCCTCGGCCACCGGCCGCAGATCCACCAGCGCCTCGAGCGCGTCCTGCGACAGCGTCAGTCCATGCGAGGCATCGGCCACGGCGGCGAGCATTTCCAGGCGAGCGGCGCGCGAGGGCGCCACGCCCATGACATGCAGGCCCTGCGGGATCAGCGTGTATTCCAGCTCCAGTAGCTTGTTGGTGAGCCGCTCGATGTGCGCTTCGGGAGCGGCGCCCCAGTCGGCGTCGGCGGCGCACAGCTGCACCTCGGCGGCCTGCGAGCGCAGCAGCTGCGCCAGCATGGTGCGCTCCTCGCCGGCGTCGACTTCCAGCGCGCGCCAGCGCTCGAGTGAGGACTTGAGTTCCGAAAGGCCCCGATACAGGCCCGAGCGCACGATTGGCGGTGTCAGATAGCTGATGGTGGTGGCGGCGGAACGGCGCTTGGCGATCGTCGCCTCGGACGGGTTGTTCGCCGCGTACACATAAAAATTCGGCAGATCACAGATGAGGCGATCCGGCCAGCAGCTGCTGGACAGACCGGCCTGTTTGCCCGGCATGAATTCGAGCGCACCGTGAGTGCCGAAGTGCACCACTGCATGCGCCTGAAAGTCTTCGCGGATCCAGCGGTAGAACGCCGCGAAAGCGTGCGTGGGTGCAAAACCTTTGGAAAACAGCAGGCGCATCGGATCGCCTTCGTAGCCCACGCTTGGCTGGATACCGACAAAAACGTTGCCAAAGCGCGCGCCGAGGATATGGATCGATTGCGCATCACTGAGCTGACGCCCGGGGGCCGGTCCCCACTGGGCTTCGATATCGCGCAGCCAGGGCTCGCGCCGCACGTGCGTGTCAACGCTGACCTGGGCGTGTACGTTGGCGTAGGTGCCGCGGCGGCCGGCGTTGCCCTCGATGATACTGGTGCGCAGCAGGTCGACGTTCGCCGGCACCTCGACCCGGTAGCCGCGCTCGGCCAGCGCGATCAGGGTCCGATGCAGCGACTCGAACACTGACAGGTACGCCGCGGTACCGGTATTGCCGGCGCCGGGCGGGAAATTGAACAGCACCACGGCCAGGCGCCGTTCGGCGCGCGCGGTGCGGCGCAGCTCGACCAGGCGCGCGGTGCGGGCGGCGAGTGTGTCGGCGCGCTCGGCGTGCGCATGCATCTGGCGCTGACTGGCGTCGGCATCCGCTGACGAGCGGCCGCCGAACACGATCGGCCCGGTGGAGCCGTCCAGTTCCGGAATTGCGACCATGATCGTGGACTCGACCGGCATCAGGCCGCGTTCCGAGGCGTCCCACTGCTCGATGGTCTGGAATTCCAGTGAGTGCGCGACCAGGTACGGTACATCCAGCCGGCTCAGCGTCTCGGTGGCTGCCTGCGAGTCGTTGTAGGCCGGGCCACCGACCAGGGAAAATCCGGTCAGCGACACCAGCGCATCGATGGTCGGCGCGCCGTCGCGCATGAAGTAGGTATCGATGGCGTCGCGGGCATCCAGCCCGCTGGCGAATGCCGGCAGCACCCGCAGGCCGCGCTGTTCGAGCGCCGCGATGACCGCATCGTAATGCGCGGTATCGCCGGCCAGCACATAGGAGCGCATCACCAGCAGTCCGACCGTGCCGCGCGAATCGCGGCGCGCGGCTGGCAGCTGGTCCACCGAGGTGGCGACACGAGCGCGGATCGAGGGATGGTATAGCCCAACGTCCGGATACTCCACCGGCGGTTTGAAGCGGATAAGCTCGCGCAATGCCGCGCGCGGGCCCGCGGCGTAGCGCGCCACCAGCATGCGCACCAGGTTGCTGAGATTGTCTTCGGAGCCGCCGAGCCAGTATTGCAGCGCGATGAAATAGTTGCGCACGTCCTGGGCGACGCCGGGGATGAAGCGCAGGATCTTCGGCAGCCGCCGCAGCATGCGCATCTGCTGCGCGCCGCTGCTGGCCTTGCCGGCGCCGGTGTGGTCCTCGTCGGACTTGCCGCGCCGATTGCCGGGCTTCAGTCGGCGCAGCAGCGCCATCGGGCCACCGCCGGAACGCGCCATGTCGAAGCCGCCCAGGCGCGTCAGTCGCACCACCTCGCCGGCTGAGATCGCACACAGCATCGCATCGCAATGATCCCGGCGCGCCTTCAGAGCGCCCAGGATCGGCAGGAACTGCTCCTCGAGGAACAGCATATTGGCGAAGATGATGTCGGCGCGCTCGATCTCGGCCAGCGTGCGCCCCAGGGCAGGCGCCGAGTCGCTCCATTCCGTGGCCGAATGCAATTGCAGCGACAGCCCGGGCAGCTCGTGCTCGAGCCTCACGCGCGCGCGCTCGATCACCATGGCCAGATGCGTATCCATGGTCAGCAGCAGCACCCGGATGGGCGTAGCTTCAGCGCGCGAAATGGGCTTTTGCTTCATATAGGGTGTCGAGCGTGATCTGGCCGAGTTGGCGTTCCTGCGCATAGCGTTCGGTATTGCGCCGGGCCTTGCCGCGTACGAAAAACGGAATCTTGTTCAGCTCGCGCTCCGCTTCCGGCGCCCAGCCGGTCGGTGCGGCCGCGCTGCTGGCGGCGGCGATGGCCGCCGGCGGGGCGGGAGCTGCCGGGGTGGCAGCCGTCAGGGTGGCAGCCGTCGGGGTGGCAGCCGTCGGGGTGGCAGCCGTCAGGGTGGCAGCCGTCAGGGTGGTGGCGCCAAGATGCGAAGGTGCCGCCTGGTCGTGAAACTCGAAGTCGCCGCGGAACATCGTCAGCAGATGCTCTTCCAGTCCCATCATCAGCGGCTGCACCCAGGTATCGAAGATGACGTTGGCGCCTTCGAACCCCATCTGCGGCGCGTAGCGCGCCGGGAAGTCCTGCACATGCACCGGGGCTGAGATCACCGCGCATGGAATCGACAGTCGCTTGGCGATGTGGCGCTCCATCTGGGTGCCTAGCACCAGTTCCGGCTGCAGCTCGGCGACGCGCGCTTCGACCGTCAGGTAGTCGTCGGTGATCAGCGCCTCGATGCCGTACTGTTCGGCGGCGGCGCGTACTTCGCGCGCCAGCTCGCGGCTGTAGCTGCCAAGCCCGACCACGGTGAGTCCCAGTTCGCTGGCCGCAATCCGGGCCGCGGCGATCGCATGGGTGGCGTCGCCAAAGATAAATACCCGCTTGCCGGTCAGGTAGGTGGAGTCGACCGAGCGCGAATACCACGACAGGCGCGAGGATGAGGCTGCCAGCACTGGTGCGGCGTCGATGTGTGCCGTTGCTGCGACTTCGGCGATGAAATCCCGGGTCGCTGCCACGCCGATCGGCACCACGCGCGTGCACGGCTGGCCATGATTCTGGCGCAGCCACTGCGCCGCCGAGTGCGCAATTTCCGGATACAGCACCACATTGAAATCGGCAGCGGTCAGCCGCGCCAGGTCCGCGGCGGTCGCGCCCATCGGCGCCACGACATTGACTTCGACCCCCAGCTGCGCGAGCAGCGAGCTGATCTCGCGCACATCGTCGCGATGACGAAAGCCCAGCGCCGTAGGCCCGAGCAGGTTACAGCTTGGGCGGCGTCCCTCGAGCGGCGCGCGCGGTGCGGCGGCTGCTGCCGGGCACAGCGTGCGCACCAGCCGATAGAACGTCTCGGCTGCGCCCCAGTTCTCTTTGCGCTGGTAGGCCGGCAGTTCCAGCGGCACCACCGGGATCGGCAGGTTCAGCGCCAGCGCCAGGCCGGCCGGGTCATCCTGCAGCAGTTCGGCGGTGCATGAGGCGCCGACCAGCATGGCGTCGGGACGGAAGCGCTCATAGGCATCGCGCACCGCGTTCTGCAGCAGACCGGCCGTGTCGGACCCCAGATCGCGCGCCTGGAACGTGGTGTAGGTGACCGGCGGTCGCTGCTCGCGGCGCTCGATCATCGTGAACAGCAGGTCGGCGTAGGTGTCGCCCTGCGGCGCGTGCAGCACGTAGTGCACGCCCTTCATCGCGGTGGCGATTCGCATCGCGCCCACATGCGGCGGTCCTTCATATGTCCACAGGGTCAGCTGCATGCCGCTACACCGCCAGACGTGTGCGCCGGACCAGCGGCCGCGCAAACAGCTCGGCCAGGTCCGCGCTCTGCTCGTAGCCCTGGATCGGCGTGAATACCAGCTCGATCGACCACTTGGTCGTCAACCCTTCCGCTTCGAGCGGATTGGCAAGCCCTAAGCCGCAGATGGTCAGGTCGGGACGTGCCGCGCGCGCGCGATCGAGCTGCTCATCGACGTGCTGGCCTTCGGTGATGCGTGTGCCGGGCGGCAGCAGCGCCAGTTCGGCCGCCATGTGCGCGCGGTGCAGGTACGGCGTGCCGACTTCGATCGGCTGCATGCCAAGCTCGCGCGCCAGGAAGCGCGCGATCGGCAGCTCGAGCTGCGAGTCAGGGAACAGGAACACCCGCTTGCCCGCGAGCAGCGGCCGATAGCGGGCCAGCGCCCGCTGCGCACGCTCGTGCGACGACGCGGTGACGCGGCGAAAGCGCGCTGCGTCGACGCCAAAGGCATTGGCGGCCGCCTGCAGCCACAGCGTCGTGCCTTCCGCGCCCAGCGGAAACGGCGCCGGCACAATCTGCGCGCCGCGCTGCTGCAGTGCGCGCGCGGTATCGGCCAGGAATGGCTGCGCCAGCAGAATCCGGGTGCCGGGCCCGCAGGCGGGTGGGTCGAGCGAGCGGCGCGGCGGCAGAAATTCCACCGGCCCGATGCCCATCTCCGCAAACAGGCGCGCCAGCTGGTCCTCGACCACATCGGCCAGCGTGCCCGCGATCAGCAGCCGCTGCGTGCCGCTTTCCGGGAGTGTCGGCACCATCGATGCCAGGCAGGCGTCTTCGCCCTGCGTGAACGTGGTCTCGATACCGCTGCCCGAGTAGTTGAGGATCCGCACGCGCGGCGCGAACTGTCCCGACAGCCGCTGCGCGGCGCGCGACAGGTCCAGCTTGATGACCTCGGACGGACACGAGCCCACCAGGAACAGCAGCCGGATGTCCGGCCGCCGCGCAAGCAAGCGCGTGACCACGCGGTCGAGCTCGGCATTGGCGTCGGCCATGCCGGCCAGATCGCGCTCTTCGATGATCGCAGTCGCGAAGCGCGGCTCGGCAAAGATCATCACGCCGGCCGCCGATTGAATCAGGTGCGCGCAGGTGCGCGAGCCGACCACCAGGAAGAAGGCGTCCTGAATCTTGCGGTGCAGCCAGACGATGCCGGTCAGGCCGCAGAACACCGAACGCTGGCCGCGTTCGCTGAATATCTGATGGGTGCCAGCGTCAAGGGTGCCAGCCTGAAGGGTGGCAGCCTGAAGGATGCCAGCGCCGTCGGCGGCAGGCGGCATGCTCGGCAGAACTGCGCAGCCGCTCATTCCAGCGCCCCCGCAATCCCCAGTGACGCTGTGCGTGGCGGGGCGGCCAGACGCGCGGCGCGAAACTTGATCAGAAACTGCGCCGCGTTGATGACGTAGCTGGCATAGGCCGCCAGCGCCAGCAGCATCAGCGCACGCGCCGACAGCCAGCCGCCGAGCAGCGCCGCGAGGTATGCGGTGTGCAGCGCGATGACCCCCATGCTGACCACGTCCTCCCAGAAAAAGGCTCGGGCAAACAGGTATTTGCCAAAGACGTCGTGCTCCCAGAGCGAGCCGGTGGTCATGATCGCGTACAGCAGCGCGGTCTTGACCAGCACCGATACCGTCGCCGCGCCCAGGCCCTGCCCGTCATACAGATAGCGCAGCACCAGGAACAGGCTGACCGCGAAAGCGACGAACTGCAGCGGCGCCAGCACGCCCTGGACCGCGGTCCACGGCGAGGCATCGCGTCGGTGCCGCTCGGCCACGGTATAGAGAGGTAAAGCTGTCGAAGCGCGCCTGTTCATTGTTCGGTCGATGACCTTCGAGTTCGCCGCAATCCGCTGACTGAAACGTAGACCGGCGCCCCGAAAGTGTCAACTACACTTAACGTAAATCTTACTTGACACGCTGGCGCCGTATTGCGATGTTTCGCTCGGACTCGAAAAAGCCCGCGGCTAGCGATAGAGTTGCAGATGAAAATAACAGCGACAGGCTTCGTGCAGGGACTTCGCTCCTGGGCGCGAGCTCCGGCTAAACCGAGTCGAACTGGGAGACGCAATCGTATGCCCATCCATAGCGTGTCTGAGAACAGCGTGGGACAGTGCAATGCGGCCGCCGTGCGGCGCGGCAGTGATGCGGGCGGGGAGGTAACCCGCAGCATTTATCAGCAGGTAGCCGATCAGCACCTGCTGAGCCTGGTGCGCGCGGTCGAAGGGGAGATTGTGCCGCGGCTGTTGCTGGCGCGCCGCAGCGCGACGCCGCTGCCGGCGGCCGACACCGGCTCCGAAATACGGGACGGCGAGGCCGATCAGCTCGCATGCCTGCTGCTGGCAAAGGAGATCGAGGCGCTGTCTGAATTCGTCGAAGCGATTCGCAATCGCGGCGTCGGTGAGCGTGACCTGTATCTGCGGCTGCTGGCGCCGGCGGCGCGCCGCCTCGGGGATATGTGGGACCGCGACCAGTGCGATTTCCTGCAGGTGGCGCTGGGCCTGGGCCGCCTGCACCAGTTGTTGCAACGCATCAGCCTGATGACACCGGGCCCGGAGAGCCTCGACTCGCGCGGTCACGGCCGGCGTGCACTGCTGGCCACCGTCCCGGGGGAAACGCATTGCTTCGGCGTGATGATGGTGTCGCAGTTCTTTCGCCAGAACGGCTGGGACGTGTTCAATGAATTTCCCGCCTCCGAGGCTCAGCTGTGCGCCTGCGTGCGCGCCGAATCGTTTGCGATCATCGGTTTATCGGCGGGCTGTGAGACCCGGCTCGACGCGCTGGTGGCGGCAGTACGCGCGGTGCGGCGCAGCTCGCGCAATGCCGCCGCCGGCATCATCGTCGGCGGCCCGCTGCTGCATGGCCGACCGGAGTTGGCTGCGCGAGTGGGCGCCGATGCCACCGCCGAAGACGGCGAGCAGGCCGCGCTGCTGGCCGAAAGGGTGTGCGCCCTGCTGGCCGGGGAGAAGTAACGCTCGTTGGACACAGCACAGCCGCCCGGGCCGGAGGGAGCAGCGAGTTGTTGCAAAATGTAGACACTTGTGGTGTCAAGAACGCGGTACTTTAGCGTACTATCCGTGCATGCCAAGAACGACTGGTTCGGGTGTGAAGAGATTTTCAGTTGCCAGGAAATGGCTCAACAATATTGATACCGATACGGCGTCAACACTGATCACTGTGGCCTCGGACATCGCCCTGGTGGTCAACGCCGGCGATCACGGGCTGATCAGCGATATCTCGTTCGGCAGCGATGAAATGGAGCGCGAGTTCAACGGCCAGGCGCTGCTGGGCAAGCCCTGGGTCGAGACCGTGACGCTCGAGAGCCGTCCCAAGATCGAGGCGCTGCTGCACGACGCGCTCTCCAAGGCCGACCCGCGCTGGCGTCACGTCAATCATCCGATGCCGGACGGCCAGGATCTGCCGGTGATGTACTCGGCGGTGCCGCTCGGTGCGCGCGGCCGCGTGGTGGCGATCGGCCGCAGCATGCGGCCGATGGCCTCGATGCAGCAGCGCCTGCTGGAAGCGCAGCGCTCCATGGAGCGCGAATATTCGCGTCTGCGCCAGGCGGAAACGCGTCACCGGCTGCTGTTCCAGGTCGCCGCCGAGGCGGTCATCGTGGTGGACGCGGCCAGCCGCAAGGTGGTCGAGGCCAATCCGGCGGCGATGCAAATGCTCGGCGATGCGGGACGCCGGCTGGTCGGGCGGGCATTGACCGAGGCGTTTGCGGCCTCCAGCCGCCGCGCGCTCGAAGCGCTGCTGGTCAAGGTCGGGGCCGCCGGCCACGGCGAGGAATATCCGCTGCTGCCGGCGGCCGAGTCGGGCCGCGCGTTCCGGGTATCGGCATCGCTGTTTCGCGAGGGGCGCTCGGATTTCTACCTGGTGCGACTGCTGCCGGGCACCCTCGACAGCGACGGCGCCGCGCAGCAGAAGCGCAAGTCGCGCGTGTTCGAGGTGGTCGAGGTGTCGCCTGACGGTTTCGTGGTCACCGACATGAAAGGCCAGATCCAGTTCGCCAATCGCGCGTTCCTCGACTTTGTGCAGCTGGGTACCGAGGAGCAGGTGCGCGGCGAGCCGTTGGATCGCTGGCTGGGTCGTCCCGGGCTGGATTTCTCGCTGCTCGCCGGGCAGCTGCGCGATCATCAGAGCCTGAAGCAGTTTTCGACCGTGCTGCGCGGCGAATACGGTTCGGCCACCGAGGTCGAAATCTGCGCGGTCGCGGTGCCCGAGGGCGGCGAGCCGTACTGCGGCTTCAGCATCCGCGATGTCAGCAATCGCCTGCCGGTCGAGCGGCGCAGCAGCGGCGAGCGGCCGCGCTCGGTCGAACAGCTCACCGGCCTGGTCGGCCGGGTGCCGCTGAAGGACCTGGTGCGCGAGTCGACCGATATGATCGAGCGGCTGTGCATCGAGGCGGCGCTGGAACTGACCGGCGACAACCGCGCCTCGGCGGCGGAGATCCTGGGACTGAGCCGCCAGGGCCTGTACGCCAAACTGCATCGCCACGGGATCGCCGATATCGGCGGCCCGGGCGGCGCTGCGGTGAGCGGCGACGACGACAGCGACTGACGACAGCGACTGACGACAGCGGCTGGCGGCAGCTACTCACCCGCCCTACAGGTGTAAGTCTGGATTGACACTAAAAAGTGTCAGGTCTAGATTAAGGTCATGACACGGCTGGCAGCGCTCAAACCCGTCGATTCGGTCCCCGATGCGCTCGCTGCGCTGGCGCTGCTCAAACCGATCACCTGGTTCCCGCCGATGTGGGCCTTCGGCTGCGGCGTCGTCTGCGCCGCGCGCGGCGCATCGATAGCGTGGTGGCAGGTGTTGCTGGGCGTGGCGCTGGTCGGTCCGCTGGTGTGCGGCACCAGCCAGGCAGTCAACGACTGGTTCGACCGCGAGGTCGATGCGCTCAACGAGCCGGATCGTCCCATCCCATCAGGGCGCGTGCCCGGACGCTGGGGGCTATACATCGCGATCGGCTGGACGCTGCTGAGCGCGCTGGCGGCCATTGCGCTGGGTGCGTTCGCGTTTCGCGCGACGCTGTTCGGGTTGCTGCTGGCCTGGCTGTACAGCGCGCCGCCGGTACGGCTGAAACAGAACGGCTGGTGGGGCAACAGCGCGGTGGCGGCCTGCTATGAGGGTCTGCCGTGGCTCACCGGCGCCGCGGTCGTCAGCGGCGCGGTGCCGAACGGCTACGTGATTCTGATTGCCGCTCTCTACAGTGCTGGCGCGCACGGCATCATGACGCTGAATGATTTCAAGTCGGTTGGCGGCGATCGTCGGATGGGGATCGGCTCGCTGCCGGTCAAGCTCGGGGTCGAACGCGCCGCCGAATTTGCCTGCTGGACCATGGCACTCGCGCAGGTGGCGGTTTTCCTGCTGCTGCTGGGTTGGCGGCTGTACGCGGCGTCGCTGGGCGTGAGCCTGCTGCTGGCGGCGCAACTGCTGCTGATGCGTCGCCTGCTCGAGCGGCCGCGGGAACTGGCTCCCTGGTACAACGGCACCGGCATCACGCTCTATGTTCTGGGCATGCTGCTGAGCGCATTTGCCCTCAGATCCCTGCCGATGTCCTGACCCATCGCGGCATGGATCAGCATGAGCGCAGTGGAAAACAGCACAGTGGAAAGCAAAGTGCAACACGCCGCAGCCAGTAGTGCCGCCGGCGCCATGGCCAGCCCGGGTGCAACCTGGGATGTCGTGGTGGTCGGCGGTGGTCCGTCCGGGGCGACCGCCGCCTGCAATCTGGCACGTGCCGGCCGCCGCGTACTGCTGCTTGATCGAGCCGGGCGCATCAAGCCCTGCGGTGGAGCGGTGCCGCCGAGGCTGCTGAGCCAGTTCGAGATTCCCGATCATCTGCTGGTCGCGCGGATCGACCGCGCGCGCATGGTGTCGCCCAGTGCCCGCGAGGTCGACATGCCGATCGAATCCGGCTTTGTCGGCATGGTCGACCGCGATGTGTTCGATGAATGGCTGCGCGAACGGGCGCGCCTGGCCGGCTGTACGCGCCAGAGCGGCGAGTTTCTCGCGGTGCGCCGCGAGGACAACGGCGAATTCACGGTCAGTTATCGCGCCGACGGCGCCGACAGCGCCGTCGAGTGCAGGCTGCGCACGCGCGCGCTCATCGGGGCCGATGGTGCGAACTCGGCAGTCGCCCGGCAGCGCATCCCGGATGCCGGCCGGGTGAAGTACGTTGCCGCCTACCATGAGATCATCAGCTCGCCGCCGAGCGCTGATGCGCGCCGCTGCGATATCTTCTATTGCGGCCGCGTGTCGCCGGATTTCTATGGCTGGGTGTTTCCCCACGGGCCGACCACGAGCGTCGGGGTTGGCAGCGCGCGCAGGGGTTTTTCGCTGCGCCGTGCGACGGCGCTGTTGCGCGCCGAGGCGGGCCTGACGGCGGCGGCGACCGTGCGGCGGGAAGGCGCACCGATCCCGATGCGGCCGCTGCGGCGCTGGGACGACGGAGCCGGCGTGGTGCTGGCGGGCGATGCGGCCGGCGTGGTCGCCCCGGCGTCCGGTGAGGGGATCTATTACGCGATGTACGGCGGACAGCTGGCGGCGCAGAGCGTGGACGAGTTCCTGCGCAGCGGTCACCCCGCGGCCTTGCGCGAGGCGCGGCGCCGCTTCATGCGCGAGCACGGCCGCGTGTTCTGGGTACTGGGCATGATGCAATGGTTCTGGTATCGCAGTGACGCCAGGCGCGAGCGCTTCGTCAGCATCTGCCGCGATCCCGATGTGCAGCGACTGACCTGGCAGGCCTACCTGCACAAGAAGCTGGTGCGCGCCCAGCCGGGGGCGCACCTGCGCATTTTCCTCAAGGACATGGCGCACCTGCTGGGGCTGGCGCGCGTATGAACGCACTGGCACCGCCGCCGGGCCGACCGATCCTGACCGCCGCCGCAGCGGCGGCCGTGGTGGCGATGATCGGCCTGGTGATGACGGATCTGGGCCCGTGGTATCTGAATCTGAAGATGCCCCCATGGAAGCCGCCCGATGCGCTTTTTGGACCTGCATGGACGCTGATATTCGCCGGCGCCGCACTCGCCGGCGCCTACGGCTGGCGGGCATTGCCGCAATCAGGCGCGCGCCTGGCGCTGTGCGGCTACTTTGCGATCAATGCGCTGCTGAACATCGTCTGGAGCGCGCTGTTCTTCCGGCTGCACCGGCCTGATTGGGCATTGCTCGAAGTCGGCCTGCTGTGGCTGTCGATCGTGCTGCTGATGCTGACGTTGTGGCGCGGCTCGCGATTGGCGACCTGGCTGTTGCTGCCTTACCTGCTGTGGGTCAGTTACGCGGCTGTGCTCAATCTGGCGGTGGTGAGATTGAATCCGACATGAGCGTCCAAGAAATCCACGGGGGGCGAAGCATCATGAATCTGCTATTGTCGTTGGTACGCGCCGTGGGAGGCGCCGTGCGCGATACGATTTACATCACACTGGATGCGATACGCGGCCGTTACGATCATTAATCCCGGATGCGAGCATGCCTGAGTTCATCCGCTCCGGCCGGGTCATTGACCTGGCACTGTTGATCGTGGTGCTGGAACTGGCTGTGCTGCTGGGGCTGCGCGCCTGGGGCAGAAGGGCGCTCGGCACCCCGGACGTACTGGCGAATCTGGCCGCCGCCGCGGGCCTGCTGGCCGCCGCGCACCTGCTGATTGCCCGCGACGCCTGGCTTTATCCGGCGCTGGCACTTAGTGCCGCCTGGGTAGCCCACATTGCTGCATTGCGCTATCGTTGGCGCAAGCCGCGAGTCGTCACGCCGGTGATCGCGGCGAGGTAATTCAGGCCGCGTTTAGCGTGCTGACCCCACAATTGATTCCATCCGCCACCTCCAGTTGGCCAGACCGAAGCACGGAGATACCTGTGATAAACGATGAGACCGCTTCCCGCCGCGCACTGATCCAACTGCTTTCGGCCGGCGCCGTCGCCGTATTGTCCGGGGGCCGCATCCTGAGCGCGAACGCTGCCGCAGCACTGGTGCCGCTGACCAGTTCCGATCCGACCGCCCAGGCGCTCGGCTATGTCGACGATACCAGCAAGGTTGATGCGGCGGCCCGTCCTACGCATAAGCCTGACCAGAAGTGCTCCAACTGTGTGCAGTACCAGGGTAAAGCCGGCGACGCGCGCGGCGGCTGCAACATCTATGCGGGCAAGTCGGTCGCGGCCGGCGGCTGGTGCACGGTGTGGGCGAAGAAGCCCGGTACCTGAGGGGGGTCATAGACCGCCGGCGTCGAGCAGTTCGCGCGCGCCGGCGCGGGCGGCGGGCTGCAGTGCTTCATAGCCGAAACGCTGCACCAGCCGGTCGAGCACCCGTTCCTGCTGCGCGCCGCGCCGCTGCGCCTCGGCGTAAGGTATCTCGGGGTGAAACATCACCATCGAATAGCGCGGGATGAAGCGGCCCGGAAACTCGCGTTCCAGTTCGGCCGCCAGGCGCCTGCGTGCCGCGAACTGCGCCGAGCGCACCCCGTCGCGCATCTCGACATAGTTCTCGAGCGCCATCGCGGCGATGGCGTCGGTATCGGGCCGGCGCTGGCGTTCAAATTCGGCCAGCGCTGCGGCAGGCGGGTCGCCAGCGGCCAGCAGCCCATCGAGCACGCGGCAGTCCTCGAAGCCGCAGTTCAGCCCCTGGCCGTGAAACGGCACGATCGCATGCGCCGCATCGCCGAGCAGCAGTACGCGACCGGCGGCCTGCCAGCCGTCGCAGTACACGGTGCCGAGCCGGCTCTGGGGATGCTGTGCGAACTGCCGTTGCAGATCGGGAATCACGTCGGCCGCGTCGGCGAACTGCTCGCCGAAGAATGCGCGCACGGCCTCTCCGTGCTCGAGTCGATCGAAGCCATGCGGGCCGTGGCGCGGCAGGAACAGCGTGGCGGTGAAGCTGCCGTCGGTGTTGGGCAGGGCGATCAGCATGAAGCCGCCACGCGGCCAGATATGCAGCGCGTGCGGTTCGAACACGTAGCCACCTGTAGCGAAGCCACCGGTGCCGCTGGCGGTCGCGACGGCAGTGCCACTGGCCGTCGCGCCGATCAACAGCTCCTTGTAGTCGTGCGCCAGCGGGCGCTCGTCGACGCGCGCCAGTCCGCGAGCCGCCAGCGCGCCGCGCACCGGCGAGCCGGCGCCGTCGGCAGCCAGCAGGATCTCGAACGGCTCGCTGACGCTGCTGGCGGCGTGCTCCTCGCGCAGCTGCACCGATCCGGCCTGCGGTTCAAGTCCGATGCAGCGCGTGTTGAAGCGCAGCTCGATCTGCGGCTGTTCGGCCGCCGCCTCGACCAGCATCCGGTTCAGCCGCTCGCGGCTGATCGCGTAGATGACCTCGTACTCATTCTGACCGTAGGGCAGGAACTGCAGCGCCCCCTGCACATCGTGCAGCATGCGGCCGGGCATCGCAGTCATCTCAGGCGCGATGCGAGCCGCAAGGCCTGCATGCTCGAGCGCTGCCAGGCCGCGTGCGGCCAGCGCCAGGTTGATCGAGCGGCCGCGTTCCGGCGGCGCGCGGCGCGGATCGGCGCGGCGCTCGAAGACGCGCACACTCTGGCCACGGCGCGCGAGCATCAGGGCCATCAGGGCTCCGACCGGGCCGGCGCCGATGATGGTGTAGCGGGGCTGGCGCGCGCCGTCTGGCATCAGCGCCGTGGCGGCAGCAGTTCGCACAGCGTCCAGGCGCCGCGCAGCACGTCTTCAAAGCTGTTGTACAGCGGCACCGGCGCGACGCGCATGATGTCCGGTTCGCGCCAGTCGCATACCACGCCGCGCGCCGACAGCGCCCGGTAGAGCGCACGGCCGGCGGCGGTGCCGTCCACGATGCGTAGCGACAGCTGGCAACCGCGCTGCGCCGGATCGGCCGGTGTGACGCTGGCAACGCGCGCGCCCGCCAGCTCGCTGACCAGCGACGCGAAGTACCCGGTCAACGCCTGCGATTTGCGGCGCAGCGCCGTCATGCCGGCCTCGGCGAACAACGGCAGCGACGCGCGCAGCGGTGCGGCGGAGAAGATCGGCGGATTGCTGACCGCCCAGGCGGCGGCGCCGTAAGCAGCCTCGAACACCGGCGACATCTCAAAGCGCGTGCGCGGCTCATGGCCCCACCAGCCGGTCAGGCGCGGCAGATCGTCGCGCTGCAGATGCCGCTGGTGCACGAAAGCGCCGCCAATCGCCCCGGGTCCGGCGTTCAGGTACTTGTAGCTGCACCAGACCGCGAAATCGACATCATCGTCATGCAGTGCCAGCGGCACGTTGCCGATCGCATGCGCCAGGTCAAAGCCGGCACTGCCGCCGGCGGCGTGCACCGCGCGCGTGATACGGCCGAGGTCGAACAGCTGTCCGGTGCGAAACTGCACGCCCGGCCACAGCACCAGTGCCAGGCGCGGCCCTAAGGCCGCGATCCGCGCCTCGATGTCATCGATGCGGATCAGGTCTTCGCCCGCCCTGGGCGACAGCTCGATCAGTTCGAGTGCGGGATCGAAGCCATGCCAGCGGATGTGCGATGCGACCGCATGACGGTCGGAGGAAAAAGCGCCGGCTTCCACCAGGATCGCGCGCCGCTGGCCGGCGGGCCGATAGAAGCTCGCCAGCAGCAGGTGCAGGTTGACGGTGAGCGAGTTCATCGCCACCACCTCATGCGGCTGCGCGCCGACCAGGGTGGCCAGCGGCCGCTGCAGCTGCTCGGCGTAACCGATCCAGTGGCTTTCCGGATGCTCGTGTCCCAGCACCCCCTGTTGTTCCCAGTGCCCGAGTTCGGCCTCGAGCAGCGTGCGCGCGGCAGTTGGCGCCAGGCCGAGCGAGTGACCGCACAAGTACAGCAGCGGCGCGCCATCGGCGTCACGCGGCAGCGCAAAGCGTGTCCGCAGCGGAGCCAGCAGGTCGGCGGCGTCCTGCGTGCGCGCCCACTCGAGCCTGCGCACAAGTCCGGGCTCAGGCGCGCGCGCGGCGATTCGACTCATGCGGCACGCAACGGGTAGACCACCGGCCGCGATGGCACCGCATCGCCGCTGATGGCCGGGGACTGCAATGACAGGAAATACCAGCCGTCGGCGATGGCGTCCGGGATGTAAGCGAGCTCGGTGATGGTGCTGCCGGGCCGCTGCGCCTCGCGCTGCAAGCGGCTGCCCGGTGGCAGGCCGAAGAACATGCGGTGCGAGGTCAGCGCGCCGCCATCGCTGCTGCGGTCGGCCGAGGGCACATCGAGTACCAGGTGGTCGATGCCACCAGCGACCAGCCAGGTGGCGGCCTCGAGCGACAGGAACGGCGCCGCCGCGGCGCCATCCCCGGCGAACTTGTCACGCAGGTTCGGCAGTGTGCGGATGATCGCGGCGCGCGGCTGCAGGCGCGGCGCCAGCGGCGGCGGCCAGGCGCGCTCGATGGCGCCGCGGGTGATCAGCAGGTCGTCCGGGAGCGGCGCCGGCAAGCTGCCCTCGTTGCTGTCGCCAGCGATCTCCGGATCCAGCGTGAGCAGCGCGGCGATCAGCAGGCGCTGCGGAATGACGCCCTGCACGTCGACGCGCTCCGCCGTCAGGTGGCCCACGCCTTCCGTATGAGTGCCGTTCGCATGCGGCACCAGCGTGACCACGCTGCAATTGCAACTCGCACCCTGATCGACGCGGCCGTTGAATTCACCGACCTGCAGCGGTCTGCTGCGGGCGGCTGGCGCTCCAAAGCAGCGCAGCTGCGGACCTGCGAAGTCCAGTAGCCGCGCCAGGCTTGCACCGGCCGCAAGATCGGCCAGCAGCGCGACGCCGTCGATATGCAGCTGCGCCCACTGCGCGCGCTCATTGCGAGCCATGTGCTGGTGCCGGCGGCGGTGGGTCCATGACGGCGTGGCAGTGCTTGCAGGTGCGCAGCGACAGGCTGCCGAAGAAGCGATCGAACACCGGCGGAAACTGCGTCTCGATGTCGGTGAGCGCGAAGAAATCCTGGTACAGCAGGCGCTCGCAGCGCTCGCAGTACCACTGCAGGCCGTCCAGCTCCCCGGTACGCCGGCGACGCTCGATCACCAGGCCGACCGAGTCGGCGAAGCGCTGCGGGGAGTGCGGCACGTGCGCAGGCAGCAGCAGGATATCCCCGGCGCGCAGCGGCACATCGACGATGCCGGTGTCCTGGACCACCCGCAGCAGCATCTGCCCCTCGAGCTGGTAGAAAAACTCCTCCGCCGGGTCGACGTGAAAATCCTTGCGCGCATTCGGGCCGCCGACCACCATGATGACGAACTCGCCGTCCTGGTAGACCACCTTGTTGCCGACCGGTGGCCGCAGCAGGTGACGATTGGCCTCAATCCACTGATTGATATTGATGGGCAGGAGCGCGCGCATGTCGATGTTTTCCGACAGTATCCAATGGCCGGGCAGCTTCGCGTATGGTAAGCGCAATGCCCGAGGGTGGCGACTGCGGGGCGCGCTGATCGCGCGGCTGTTGCTGATCGCGCGGCTGTCGCTGATCGGGCTGCTGTGGATGAATGTGTCGGCGTGCGCGCTGCACTGGCCATGGAAGCGACGGCCGCCGTCGCCACCGCAGCCGGTGCAGCAGCTGACGATCGTGCCGGATGCGCCCCTCGCAGCCACGGCGATCATGCAGTACTGGGATCGCAACACGCTGCTGCTGGACCTGAGCGCCGTGGGCGCTGAAGGCGGCGCGACGCTGACACCGATCAAGGCGCTGGGCTGGCCGGTGCGGCTGGAATTTCGGGTGCAACCGGGAAGCTTCGGCCTGCTGACGGTGGTGGGCGCGCAGCGCGTGATCTATTCGGTGCCGCCGCAGGGCGCGCCGCTGCTGCTGCGGCTGGCCCCGAGCGCCGTGCGCCCCGACACCGCGCAGATCACTCTCCGATGGAGCGCGGCTGACGGCTCGGCACGCTGACCGGCGGTGCGTCGGGATCGTCCAGATTGACGGCGGTCAGCGCGCCGCCCCACACACAGCCGGTGTCGATACAAAGCACGCCGCGCTCACGGTGCAGGCCGAGCGCCGACCAGTGACCGAACACGATGCGCTGATCGCGGCTGGCGCGGGCGGGTAGCTTGAACCAGGGCAGCCAGGGTTTCGCAGCCGAGTCCGGCCGGCCCTTGTGGCGGAAATCCACGCGCCCGTCCGCGGTGCAAAAGCGCAGCCGCGTCAGCACATTGATCGTCAGCCGCATGCGCTCGCGCGGTGCCAGCGTCGCCTGCCAGCGATCGGGCTGATCGCTGTACATGTCCGACAGCAGCGCGCGCGGCTGCTCGCGCAGCTGCTGCTGCACCTCGGCCGCCAGTTGCAGCGTCTGCGCAACGCTCCACTGCGGCAGCACGCCGGCATGCAGCAGCAGGTCGCCGTGCGCCGGATCGAAGTGTACCAGCGGCAACTGCTGCAGCCACTGCAGCAGCTGCTCGCGATCGGGTGCCTGCAGGATATCGGTGAGCGTATCGCTCTTGCGCTGCTTCGCGTCCACCAGCGCCACTGCCAGCAGATGCAGGTCGTGGTTGCCGAGCACGCTGATGGCGCTGTCGCCCAGCCCGCGCACCAGCCGCAGTGCCTGCAGCGACTGCGGTCCGCGGTTGACCAGATCGCCGACGAACCACACCCGGTCGCGCTGCTCCGAGAACCTGATGCGTGCCAGCAGTTGCACCAGTTCCTCGCAGCAGCCCTGCACATCGCCGATCGCCCAGCGCGCCATCGATTTTCAGTTCGCGCGGGCAGCGCTCAATGCAGCATGCCGGGCATCGCCAGACGAAACGCCGCGATCGGCGCATCGAACTGCGCGCCATCGTCGGCCAGCATCTGGTAGGTGCCCTGCATGGTGCCGACCGGCGTTTCGAGCACCGCACCGCTGGAATAGCGAAAGCCCTGGCCGGGCTTGAGATAGGGCTGCTCGCCGACGACGCCGTCGCCGCGCACTTCCTGCACCCGGCCGTTGGCGTCGGTAATGATCCAGTGGCGGGTCAGCAGTTTCGCCGGCACCTCGCCCTCGTTGCGGATCGTGATGGTATAGGCGAACACATAACGCTGCTCGCGCGGCTCGGACTGATCGTCGAGATAGGCGGTCTCGACATCGACGCTGATGCGGTGACGTAGGCTGGTCATCGGCGCTGATGTGTGCTCATTCATTTAACCCGCACGGCCAGCACGTCGCACGGCGCGCCATGCAGGACCGAGTCCTCGGTGCGATGGAGCAATATCGACAGCCCGTGGCGTTCGCGGCAGCCGAGCACGATCAGGTCGCTGCTCAGCTCGCGCGCATAGCGCAGGATTTCGCTCTTGGCGCTGCCGGCCTCGACACTGCCGGCGTCCGGCGGTAGTCCCAGTTCGAGCGCCAGCGCGGCGATCTGCTCGCGCGTGCGCACCATCATCTGCTCGTCGATCTGCATCACCGGCACCAGCGAGTCGCTCATCGGTTCGATCGGTATGATTTCCAGCACGTGCAGCAGACGGACGATGCCGTTGGCGGCGCGCGCGATCTCGCAGGCGCGGCCAGCGACCGCCCGGCTGTCCTGCGTCAGGTCGATGGCGGCCAGGATGCGGCGGTAGGCAGTCATGATCGGCTCCTGTGGCCTTTAGTGAAGCACAGCGGTGGCCGCCTGCGCCAGCGCGCCGAACTGCAGCGGCGTCAGGGTCTCGGCGCGCAGTCCCGGATCGATGCCCAGCGCGCCGATCTGTTGCGCCGTCAGAAAGCGGCTCAGTGCATTGCGCAGGGTCTTGCGCCGCTGGCCGAAGGCCGCCGTCACGACTGCAGCATACAGCGGCGAGCCGGCCCACTGCGGCGGCTGCTCGAGCACCACCATCCGCACCACGCTCGAGGCGACCTTGGGCGCGGGGCGAAAGGCGCCGGGACCCACATCGAGCAGGCGCGCAGCGCTGACCCGCGGCGCCAGCATGACCGTCAGGCGGCCGTAAGCCGCGGTACCGGGCGCGGCCACGATCCGATCCACCACCTCCCGCTGCAGCATGAAATGCATGTCGAGGATGGCGTCGGCCGCCTGCAGTACGCGAAACAGCAGCGGCGTGGAAATATTGTAGGGCAGGTTGCCGATGAGCCGCAGGCGTGCGCCGCGGGCTGCGGCCATTGCGCGCCAGTCCACCTGCAGCGCGTCCGCCTCGTGCAGCACGAAGCGCGGCTGCCCGGCGTAGCGGTTGCGCAGCAGGGCGGCGAGGTCGCGATCAATCTCGATGACTTCAAGCCTTCCGGCAGCCTCCAGCAGCCGCTGCGTGAGCGCCCCCTGGCCGGGGCCGATCTCGACCGCGGCGTCACCGGGCGCCAGGCCGATGGCTGCCACGATGCGCGCAATGACCGCCGGGTCATGCAGGAAATGCTGACCGAAACGCTTGCGTGCGCGGCCGTGCGCCGTGATCAGGCCGGCTCCTGGCGCGCCGCCATCGCGGCGGCGAGTTCGATCGCGGCGATCAGGCTGCCGGGGTCGCCGCGGCCGCTGCCGGCCAGATCGAGTGCCGTGCCGTGATCCACCGAGGTGCGTACGATCGGCAGTCCGAGCGTGACATTGACCGCGTGGCCGAAGCCGGCGTGCTTGAGCACCGGCAGTCCCTGGTCGTGATACATCGCCAGCACCGCGTCGTAGGGCGCCAGATGGCTCGGGACGAACAGCGTATCGGCCGGCCAGGGGCCGTCCACCGACAGGCCCGCGGCGCGCGCCTGCTCGATCGCCGGGCCGATGACGCGCACCTCTTCATCGCCCAGGTGGCCGCTCTCCCCGGCGTGCGGATTCAGCCCGCAGACGCCGATGCGCGGCTGCGGCACGCCGAAGTAGCGCCCCAGATCGCGCGACAGGATCTGCAGCGTGTGTAGCAGCAGCGCGGTGCTGAGCGCATCGCTGACGGCGCGCAGCGGCAGGTGCGTGGTCGCCAGCGCGACGCGCAGCTGCCCGGCGATCAGCATCATCACCGGCAGCGGCGCACGCGTGCGCTGCGCGATGTACTCGGTGTGGCCGGTGAAGGCAACGCCGGACTGGTTGATCAGGCTCTTCTGCACCGGCGCGGTGACCAGCGCGGCGAATTCCCCGGCGAGGCAGCCGTCGACGCCGCGGTCAATCAGCGACAGCACCGCGCGGGCGTTGCTGACGTCCAGCTGTCCGGCGATGCACTCGCTCGCCAGCGGCATATGCAGCACGGTCAGGCTGCCGGCCGCGTACTGCAGCTCGCCGCCGGCGCGGTAGTCGGAAAATGCAATCGGCAGTCGCAGCCGCCGCGCCCGCACGACCAGCAGTTCGCGATCCGCCAGGCACACCAGCGGCCAGCTGCGCGGCCTGCTGGCCGCGGCCAGACACAGGTCGGGACCGATTCCGGCTGGCTCCCCGGCAGTCAGCGCAATCGGTAGCCGAGGTGCCATGGTTTAACGTGGCTCCCCGGAAGTGAGCGCGAGTGGCCGCGCTTTCAGAGCCGCAGCTCGACGTAGGATTCGTCGCGGATCTGCTGCAGCCACAGCTCGGTGGCTTCCTCGACCCGGCTGTCGCGCATCGCCTCAAAGGCGCGCTCGCGGGCGGCTTCATTGGTGTTGTCGAAATCGCGACGCCCGAGCAGCTGCACGATGTGCCAGCCGTACTGGGTGTGGAACGGCTGGCTGATCTCGCCGTCCTTGAGGCTCGCGACCACGGCGGCGAAATCCGGCACGAATGCGCTGGATTCCGACCAGCCCAGGTCTCCGCCGTTGACCGCCGAGCCCGAATCCTGCGAATAGGTCTTGGCGAACGCGGCGAATTGCTCCTTGCCGGAAACGATCTGCTCGCGCCAGCGGGCGAGCTTCTGCTCCACGGTGGCATCGTCCTCGATCTCGGTGGGCTTGAGAAGGATGTGGCGCAGGTGCACCTGCTGCACGATCTGCGGACCGCCGGCGGCACGAGTTTCGAGCAGTTTCACGATGTGAAAGCCGCTCGGCGTCTGCAGCACATCGCTGACGTCGCCGGGTTGCATGCGTGCGACCACATCCGCCAGGAAGGTCGGCAGTTCGGTGCCCTTGCGCCAGCCGAGCGAGCCGCCTTCCAGCGCGCTCTCGCTTTGCGAATAGGTAACCGCCAGCGCGCCGAAGTCCTCGCCGCTGCGGGCGCGCTCGTCGACCTCGTGCGCCAGCTTGCTCGACTGCGCGAGCTGCGCGGGCTTCGCGTCCTGCGCCACCGCGATCAGGATATGGGCGATGTTGTATTCGTTGGCCGCCGAGGCGGTCTTCTTCTGATGCTCAAGATATTGGTCGAGTTCGCGCGGCGTGACCACGATACGCTGCACGACGTCGCGCTGGCGCAGAATCTGGCGCGCGATCTCTTTCTTGAGTTCGGCGCGGTACTGCGCGTAGTCGATGTTGTCGGCCGCCAGCTTCTGCGGCAGCTGTTCCAGCGTCAGGTTCTGGCGCCTGGCGATGTCCTCGAGCGCTGCATTGACCTGCTCGTCGGAGACACGGATGCCGGCGCGATCGGCGTGCTGTTGCTGGATTTCCTCCTGCACCAGCCGGTCCAGCACCTGGCCGCGCAGCACGCTCGCGGGCGGCAGCGCGACATTCTGGGCACGCAGACGGGCCTCGATCTCGCGCGACTGCATATCCAGTTCGCTTTGCAGCACCACGCCGTCGTTGACCACGGCGGCCACCCGATCGAGCAGCACCCCCTTGGTGGACAACGCCTTGGCCGGCCCCTTGGTGGCCGCGTCGGCCTTGGCGGCCGCGTCCCCGGTGGCCGTATCCTTGGGCGTGGCATCCTTGGGCGTCGCATCCTTGGGGTCGCCGAATGAGGGCATGGCCACCAGCCAGAGAAAGCTCAGGCAGAACGATGACAGGCAGACGCTGCGACGCATTAAATTCTCTTTGGCCTCAAAGGCTTAAGCACTCTATGGCCGGGTGGTGGAGGCGGAGTATCCCCGAATCGACTGTTCAAGGAAAGTACTCACTCCGCTTCCGGTGCCTATTCCACTTCCGACATTGGACAGACCGGTGAGTTCCAGCTGCAGCGACACCCCGGTGTCACGCTGACCGGTACGGGTGCTGACCGAGCTCTGGGCCACGGCGCGTATGCTCCAGCAGGTGCCGCGGTACTGAAAGCCGGCGAAATTCTGGATCGGCGCGCGGTTCAGCAACGAATAGACCGCGCGTGCGTAGACATCCCAGTGGGCGCTGACCGGCCAGGCCCCCGAGGCGTCGAGCTGCTGCACCACGCCGTCGCGGAACAGGTAGCCGACGTTGATGACCTGCTTGTTGTTGGCAAGGTACTGCACCAGCACCTCGGCCTGCTCGACACTGGAGACCGCCGGGTTGGAGGCGATGTCGACCTGCAGGTTCCAGTGGCGCCAGGCGGTCAGATTGACTTCGGCGATCAGGCTGGAGGTGGTGTGCACCGGAGCGCCGGCCTGGTCGGGCACGGTGACGCGCGGCTGCTTGAAGTACAGGCTCTGGCCGAGCGTGGCGCTCAGGTAGCGCACACCACTCGCGTTCTCGAACAGCTGGGTGGTCACGCCCATCGTGAGCTCGTTCGCATCGCCGATCCGGTCGACGCCGACGTAGCGGTTGGGGCGAAACAGCTCGATCGAGTTGAGGTCCGGGGCCGCGGTGTCGAATATCGGCAGCGAGTCCTGGTTGCGATACGGGATATAGACATACATCAGCCGCGGTTCCAGCGTCATGCTGCGCGCCCCGTCGGAGCCGGTGAGACGCTCGAACGTCAGGCCGGTATCAATATCCACGATCGGCAGGCTGCGCTGCGGTGATGCGTCCGTCGTGCCGGCGTCGCGCAACGCGTACTGGGTGAGGTCCCAGGCGACGTCCGGCCGCAGGAAGTAGCCCGGGCCGGTCAGGTCGAGGCCGACGTGTGGCGCGGCATCCAGGCGCCAGCCGCTGACGCATGGCCACGGCGACGAGTCGGCGGCAGTGGCCGCCACGGCGCACGGCGCCGTCGTCGCGCAGCTGACGCAGCTGGTGGCCGCACAGCTGCAGGCGCTGTTGAACGAGCGTGTGAAATTCACCAGCTCAGCGTTCACGCCTGTCACCAGCAGCGGCCAGTGCTGCGGTGACCATTGACCGGCAGCGCTCAGGCGCGGCAGCTGGATGTACGGCCGGTCCGCTTCCGGCAGCGTGTTGTCCAGGGTCTGGAAATCGAGCATCTCGGCGCGCAGGTTCCAGATGTCGTCGCGGTGGCCTATGGCGATGCTGCGCGCAAGGAACGCGGTGCTGGTGGCTTGCGAGCCCTGGCTGAAATCCTCGAAGTACTCGCTGTCGCTGACGCTCTCGACCCGGGTGTCGACGCGGGTGTTGTCCGGCAACTGCAGCCGGTCGATGAAGCGCAGGTAGCTACGATCGGTGGCGGGATCGATGCGCCCGTTGGCAATCTGTTCGCGGCCGTAGGTGCTGTCGCTGGGAAGATAACTGACGTCGATGGTGCCGCGGTTGTAGGCGTTCAGGAAGCGGTACTCGACACCCAGGTCAAGGCCGCGGTAGCTGTAGTAGGTGGGCGTGATGGTGGCATCCTGGTTCGGAGCGATGTTCCAGTAAAACGGCGTCGCGAGCATCAGGCCGTTGCGGCTGGAGCTGCCGGCCTCGGGAAACAGGAAGCCGCTCTTGCGCGCGTCGTTGAGCGGAAACGAGATCCAGGGCAGGTACGCGATCGGTATGTCGTGCACGTCCAGGATCGCGCCGCGGCCCACGCCCTCGCCGGCCGCAGTGTCCAGGCGCAGTTCGCGCGCGCGAATCTGCCAGGTAGCGTGCTGCTGCGGGCAGCTGGTGTAGACGACGTTGCGCAGCGTGATCAGGTCATCGGGCGTCATCGAGATCTGGTCGGCGCTGCCGTGGCCGGACTGCTGCAGCAGCTGGAACTGCGCGTGGTTGAACATCGCACCGTCATCGGCGTAGCGGCCGGTGTCACCCTGCACCAGTACCGTCGGGTCGTGAAAGCGCACCTGGCCGCTGACATTGAGGCTGTTGTTGCTGCGATCGTAGATCAGCCGGTCGGCCTGGATCTCGCGCTCCCCCAGATGCACATCGACATTGCCGATGAGTTCGGTCTGGCCGTCCGCCGTGGTGGTGAGCTGGTCCGAACTGCTGGTGATATCGCTGCCGAGAATGGCGGCGCCGGCATTCCTGAGCGGGCTGTGTGCATTGGCCGCGGGGCTGGCCGCCGCCAGCAGCGGCAGCGCGTCGCCGTTGCCCCAGCCGCCGCAGGCGTAAGCGCTGTCGGCGGCGATGGCCGCAGCCGGCAGCGCCCAGCAGAGCGCTGCACCCAGAAGCGCGCGCAGGTGCGGGGGAGCAATCATGTGGGTACTCATTATAATGACTGATGCCGCGGCCGCAGTTGAACTAAGCGCATCCATGACAGGCGATGACGCGCGCGTACGCCAGATCCGGGACTGGCTCGCCAGCGAGCTCGGCACGCCGCCGGTGCGGCTTGAGGCAGCGTCGGCGGACGCCAGCTTCCGGCGTTACTTTCGCGCCTGGTTTGCCGACGGCGCGACGCGCGTGGTGATGGATGCTCCGCCCGACAAGGAGGACGTCGCGCCGTTCCTGAAGGTCGCCGCGCTGCTCGAGGGCTGCGGCGTGCACGTGCCACATATCCACGCCGCCGACAGTGCGCGCGGCCTGGTGCTGCTGGAGGACCTGGGGTCCGACCCATACCTGACCCGGCTGCAGGCCGGCGACGATGCCGACCTGTTGTACGGCGATGCGCTTGACGCGCTGCTGCGCATCCAGGTGCGCGGCCGTGCGCTCGTGGGCGAGCTGCCGCCCTACGATCGCGCTACGCTTGCGCGCGAGATGGCGCTGATGCCGCAGTGGTTCTGCGAGCGCCACCTGCAGCTGGCACTGGATGATTCCGACCGCGCCGTGCTGGCCGACGGTTTCGAGTTTCTGACCGTCGGGGCGCTGCAGCAGCCGCTGGTGCTGGTGCATCGTGACTATCATTCGCGCAACCTGATGCGCCTGCCCAGCCGCAATCCCGGGGTGATCGATTTCCAGGACGCGCTCGCCGGCGCGGTCGGCTACGACCTGGTGTCGCTGCTCAAGGACTGCTACATCGGCTGGCCGCGCGCCCGGGTGGAGCAGTGGGTCAGCGGCTATCGCGCCCGCCTGCGCGCCGAGCGCGCGCTGGCAGGCTCGAGCGAGCGCGAGTTCCTGCGCTGGTTCGACCTGATCGGGCTGCAGCGCCATATCAAGGTGCTGGGCATCTTTGCGCGCCTGTGGTATCGCGACGGCAAGAGCGGCTATCTGCCGGACCTGCCGCGCACGCTCGATTACGTGCTGGATGGCGCGCGTCGCTTTCCCGAGCTGCGCGGCCTTACGCAGTGGCTGCAGCGGCGCGTGCTGCCGCTGTTCGGCGCCGCGAATGCGCGGGCGCTGGCGGCACAGTCGCGATGAGCATTGAGTGCGCGATGGTGCTGGCCGCCGGTCGCGGCGAGCGCATGCGTCCGCTGACCGACGCGGTGCCAAAGCCGCTGCTCACGGTGCGCGGCAAACCGCTGATCGTCTACCACCTGGAGAAGCTGGCGCGGCTGGGCGTGAAACGGGTGGTCATCAATCTTGCCTGGCTCGGTGGGCAGATCCGCGCCGCACTCGGCGATGGCGCGCAGTGGCGGCTGCAGATCCACTACAGCGACGAAGGGGAGCAGGCGCTGGAAACCGGAGGCGGCATCTTCCAGGCCCTGCCACAGCTGGGGCAGCAGCCGTTCCTGGTGGTGAATGCGGATGTGTTCACCGATCTTGATTTCGGTGCCGTTCAGATCGCGCCGCAGGCACTGGCGCAGCTGGTGCTGGTGGACAACCCGACGCACCATCCGCACGGTGACTTCTCACTGGTCAACGGCCTGGTGCAGGAACAGGGCGGCGCGCGCTGGACCTACTCGGGAATCGGCCTGTACCGCCCGGAGCTGTTCCAGGGCTGCAGTGCCGGCGCCTTCCCGCTGCTGCCGCTGTTTCGGCGCGCCATAGCCTGCGGTCGCCTGCATGGCCAGGTGTTTGCCGGGGCCTGGAGCGACGTCGGCAGCGTCGAACGGCTCGCGGCCCTACAATAAGGGCCATGAGCACACTGCCATGAGCACACTGAAAGGTATCCCGGTCGTGGGCGAAACCGCCACGGACGAGGTCGCGGAGCTGCCTGTGCGTGTGCGCAGCGGCCAGAAGTACCTGACGCCGCAGGGCTTTAGCGCCATCAAGGACGGCATCAAGTCGACCGGGGAGGTGGAGCGTCAGGCCTTAAGCGGCAAGCCGGTCTGGCTTCGGGCACGGCCGGCAGCCGGACCGGGCTACGATTTCGTCCGCCGTACCGTACGCGAGCACCGGCTTGCCACCGTGTGCGAGGAAGCCAGGTGCCCGAACATCGGCGAATGCTGGAATGCGGGCACCGCCACCATCATGCTGATGGGCGCGGTGTGCACGCGCGCCTGCCGCTTCTGCGCGGTCGACACCGGCAATCCGCGCGGCTGGCTCGATGCCGACGAGCCGCATCAGGTCGCAGACACCGTGGCGTTGATGCAGCTGCGCTACGTGGTGTTGACGTCGGTGAACCGCGATGACCTGCCCGACGGCGGGGCGGCGCATTACGCCGCCTGTATCCGCGCGATCGGGCAGCGCAACCCCGCTACCGCGGTCGAGGCGCTGACGCCGGATTTCCAGGGGGTGCTGCGCGATGTGGAGACGGTGCTGGACTCCGGACCGCAGGTGTTCGCCCAGAACATCGAGACGGTACGCCGGTTGACGCACCCGGTGCGTGACCCGCGCGCCGGCTATGAGCAGACGCTCGCGGTGCTGGCGCATGCCAGGCGGCATCGGCCCGCGGTACTGACCAAGAGCAGCCTGATGCTCGGCATCGGCGAGACCGACCAGGAGATTACCCGGTGCATGGATGATCTGCGCTCGATCGGCGTGGATATCCTGACGCTCGGCCAGTATCTGCGGCCGACGCCGAACCACCTGGCGGTACAGAGATTCGTCACGCCCGCAGAGTTCGAGCAGTACCGCGCCTGGGGACTGGCGCGCGGCTTTCGGGAATGTGTTTCCGGCCCGCTGGTGCGATCGAGCTACCGCGCCGAGCAGGCGCTGGCCGGCAACAATGTCGGACTCACGACGACGGCGGCGCCATGCTGAACGCGCCGCTGCCCGCGCTCGATGGTCAATCCGCGCACGGCGCGGGCCCGGCGCTGCGCTGGCTGGGCCGCCTGCCGTACCAGCCGACCTGGCAGGCGATGCAGCGTTTTACCGACCAGCGCGATGGCGCCACGGCCGATGAGATCTGGCTGCTCGAGCACGAGCCGGTGTTCACCCTCGGCATGAACGCCGACCGATCGCACCTGCTCGACCCGGGCGATATCCCGGTGCTGCAGATCGACCGCGGTGGCCAGGTCACCTATCACGGACCGGGGCAGCTGGTGGTCTATGCGCTGATCGATCTGCGCCGCGCGCGCATGGGCGTGCGTGATCTGGTCAGCGCGCTGGAGCGAGCCGTGATCGACTATTCGGCGCGCTTCGGGATTCGCGCCGAGTGCCGCGCGCATGCTCCCGGCGTCTACGTTGACGGACGCAAGATCGCCAGCGTTGGTCTGCGCGTGCGGCGCGGCGGCAGTTACCACGGACTGGCGTTCAACATCGCCATGGACCTGGCGCCGTTTGGCCGCATCAATCCGTGCGGCTATGCCGGCATGCAGATGACGCAGCTGGCGCAGCTTGGCGGACCTGACGACCTGCAGCAGGTGGCCGCCGAGTTCGGTCCGCTGCTCGCCACGCGGCTGGCGCGGCCATGATCTGCCTTGAAATCATCGTCAATGGCCAGCGCCGCGTCGTGGCCGGCGATGCCGCCGCCGAAGTGATCAATGCCACCGTGTCGCTGTATCCGGATCTGAAGGAGGGCTGGCTGGAGATCGCCGGATCGGTGGTCAACGAGCAGCAGCCGGTGGCCGATGCGCTCTGGCTGGCCGCGGCATTATCGGCCGGCGATGTGGTCGAGGTGCGGCTGGTGGAATCCGAGCAGGCCCAGGCCGCAAGCGTCAGCCGCACCGATCCGACTGTACGCGCCACCGATCGCATCCCGCTGGTGTGCGCTTTCTGCGACAAGACGCACGAGGAAGTTACCGGCATGGTCGCATCGCGCAAGGCCGTGATCTGCCCGGAATGCATCGCCTATCTGCACGACATCATTAGCGCGGACGATTGACCTGGATCGCACTGTCCTCAGCGCCCATGCAATGCCTGCCCGAGCAGCAGCGGCGCATGATTGCCGCCGCCGCGGCAAAAGAAGAGCCGCGCGCATCGGCCTCAGGGCGCGCTGCTGTCGGACCAGGGGGCGGCGGTGAGATCGGCGCTCAGTGGCTGATTGCCCCAGTCGTTCCAGCCCCACCAGGTGTAGCCGATGCCCTGGGAGGCGGCCCAGCCGTAGCCGCCGATCGCACCCAGCCCATAGGTCTCGGTGATCGCGATCGGGTAGCCGGCGGCGAGCACCGCGAGCGGGGCGGCCTGGCCCTTGTTGTAGCCGTACACGTGCCAGGCGACCCCGAGCTGGCCGATCGGATCGGCAGGCTTTGCCGCCAGCCAGGTCTCGATCTCACCTGCCCAGCCGATCGGGGAGGACAGCACCACGTTGCTGGCGCCTTCGGCGCGAATGGTGTTGATCATGTCCTGCATGCCGGCGACCTGCCAGCTCATCGATACGCTGTGCATGGCGTTGCCAGCGACGTTGTTCTGTTGCAGGAACGGGGAGAAGGCGCCGCCGTCGCGCAGCGTGATCGCATCCGGACCTGCACCGCTGGCGCCGTTGACCCAGTTGCCGTACACGTTGCTGCCGAAGGGCTCGTTGAACAGTTCGAACATCACTGCCGGATTACCCTTGAAGGTGTCGGCGAGCGACTTCCAGAAGGCGAGGGAGTGATCGGCATCGGCATAGGCGGGCTGGCCGATCGGGCACAGCGGCTCACCGGCGGGGTTGTTGGGCGAGCCCCAGTGCAGGTCCAGGATCACGTACAGGCCCGCGGCGGTCGCATCGGCGACGGCTTTTCTCACCGTGGCCTGGTAGACGCCGGCCGGATCGGGGGTATAGCCGCCGCCGGCCGCGGCACTGTAGAGGTTGGCTGCGGCACCGGTGCCCGAGTCGTAGCAGGTGTAGTTGAGCCAGGAGGCCTCGTTGAGCGGCAGGCGCACGGTGTTGAGGCGCTGGCCGCCGTAGTTGAGCACCTTTGACCAGAACGCAACACCGGCATTGGCGAAGGAAGCCCAGCGCGAGTCCGAGCCGGTCTCAAGACCGGAGATGTTGGTGCCTACGATCTGCACCGTGCTGCCGTCCGCGGCGCTGACGAACCTGTC
>Ga0302324_100001016_pt1 | contig 69642 bp, 62 predicted proteins | sample Palsa_T0_1_FD_201949 | JGI IMG/M metagenome (GOLD analysis project Ga0302324, IMG submission 201949) | Peat permafrost microbial communities from Stordalen Mire near Abisko, Sweden - Palsa_T0_1 | ecosystem: Environmental > Terrestrial > Soil > Palsa > Peat permafrost | place: Sweden: Abisko...
TGGCGCGAACATCTCTGTATCGCAAATCACCGCGGCGTCGCATTTCAGGCGCGCCGGTTTGCTCGCCACATACGCTTCGATGTGCTCGCCGCCCACTTCTTCCTCACCCTCGATCAAGAACTTCACATTGATCGGCAGCCGTCCGTGCTGCTTCAGCAGACCCTCCACAGCTTTGATCAGGATGTAAGTCTGGCCTTTGTCATCAGCCGACCCACGCGCATAGATATTGTCGTTGCGGATGTCCGGTTCAAATGGCGGCGTTTTCCATTCGTCCAGCGGATCGGGCGGCTGCACGTCGTAATGCCCGTAAAAGAGCAGCGTAGGTTTCCCCGGCGCGCCTAGCCATTCGGCGTAGACCAGCGGATTCCCTTCCCCTTCGATCAATTGCGCCTGCTCAAGCCCGGCGCGCTCCAACTCGCCGCGCACGAATTCAGCCGCGCGCTGGATATCCGGCTTATTCTCGGACAGCGTGCTGATGCTGGGAATGCGGAGGAAGGTTTTCAATCCTTCCAGGTAACTGTCATGGTGCTGCTCGAAATAATTCATCGCGTCCTTATTCATTTGGCGACCAGACCCACTTCGCTCACAATGATCCCTAACGTCCGTCTGTCGTCCGCAGCCGGCGGCAGCGCGTGATCCAGCGCAAACTCGATTCGCACCAATTCGCCATGCAACTTATCCGCGGGCACATCGCGGGTGTAAGTGAACTGACCGGACTTAGTGTAGATCTGCGGCTCCAGCTTATAGCCTTGGATGGCCGCCGACAACTGCACCGAAGTCAGTTTCTGAATCACCGCGTCTGGAACGGCCAGCTTCACCACCAGTTGAGCGCCCTTCTGATCGGAGTGCAGCGGCGGCGATAGATCCACGGCGAATTCCTGGTCGGTCCAGCGCCAGGCGTTCTGCTCCACGCCGTAGAAGCCTTTTACAAAATGGCTGGCTACGTTCGGATCGCCGGCGGAGACGTCGCTGGCAAACTGGCTTTGACTGGAAGCCTGGCGCCGACGCTTGCAGCTGGAGCCTGCCAGGAGCAGCGGAATCAAGATGAGTGTTAAAAGAAGGGATCGCATTAATTAAAGGTAACTAGCTCAGTCTCCACACTTGTCAATCTCCGCACTTCTCTACATCCACCAGGCAGCTGTAGAACGTGGCGCCACCGCCGATGTCGGTGAGTCTGTCGGAGGTCAGGACATTGATGTTGCGACGATCGGGGGCAAGTTTGTTCCAGCGGACCGAGGGCGCCAACACCACGCCCAGACGCACCACGCCGTTCACGCTGGCAATCAACGTACAACTGCCGCGATGGTTGAAAACTCGCACGCGATCACCATCCTCAATTCCGCGCGTCCGCGCGTCTTCCACATGCAGGAACAATGTGGCGGTCTGCCCCACCGCCGAAGCATCGTTGCCGAAGGTGGAGTTCATACTGTCGTGGCTCTTGGACGGAATCAATTCCAATGGAAAGCGCGCGCGCAGCTCGGGCGAGCCGAGACGCGATTCGGTGGGCGGCTCATAGTGCAGCGCCTCCGCGCCAAATTCGCACTTGACGGACGGTGTGCCGAAACCGCCTTGGGCGAAAGGCAGGAAAGGATCGGAATCCGGCGCGACGTTCAGACGAACGGAATGCTCCTGGTCCAGGCGCTCCAGAGTGATGCCCTGCAAAAAGGGATGGCCGGAATCGAGCAGGGTCCGGATCATGTCGTCTTCAGAATCCGCGAAGCAGGCCTCGTCGAAACCCAGGCGCTCAGCCAACAGCCGGAACACTTCCACGTTCGATTTGGCCTCGCCGGGCGCAGGCAGGGCGGGCCGGGCCAACTGCAAGTGGTAATGTCCGTACGCCAGATAAAGATCGGTGTGCTCCAGAAACGTCGTCGCAGGCAGCAAAATGTCGGCATGATCGGCGGTGTCGTTCTGAAACTGCTCCAGCACGACGGTGAAAAGATCTTCGCGACGCATCCCTGACAACACCAAGTTCTGATTGGGAGCCACGGCTGCCGGATTCGAGTTGTACACCACCATGGCCTTCACCGGAGGGTCCTGCAACTGCGTCAGCGCCTTGCCCAATTCCACCATATTGACGATGCGCGCCTCGCGTCCCAGCGGCGATCGCTGCTGCAATTCCGGCAACTCGAGTCCAGCCTTGTCGAAGTGAAAAGCCGAGCTAGTGGAGAGCTGCAAGCCCCCGCCCACTTCGCGCCACGATCCAATCAGCGCAGGCAGAGCCGCAACGGCGCGCGCCGCCGATCCGCCTCGTTCGCTGCGCTGGATGCCGTAGTTCATGCGGATGACAGCGGGCCGGGTGGTGGCGTACTCGCGCGCGAGCGAAACCACGTCCTCGCGCGGAATCCCGGTCAGTTGCTCCACTCGCTCCGGCGGAAACTGGAGGGCGCGTTCGGCCAGCGCGTCAAATCCGTTGGTGTAATTCGCAATGTAATCCGCATCGTGCAATTTTTCGCCGATGATCACGTGCATCAGGCCCAGGGCCAGCGCCAGGTCGCTGCCGGGATAGATAGCAAAGTTTTTGTCGGCAAGTTTGACGGTGCGAGTGCGAATTGGATCGATGGTGTAGAGTCGAGCGCCGTTACGCCGTGCCTCCACGATGAACGGCCACAGATGTACATTTGTGGCGAGCACATTCGCGGCCCAGGCGATGATCAGCTTGGAATGGCGAAACTGCTCGGGCTCCGTGCCATACCGAAAGCCGAGGGTCTGCTTAAGCGCCTCACCTCCGGCTGAGGAGCAAATGGTCCGGTCCAGGCGCGACGCCCCCAGGCGGTGAAAGAAACGGCGATCCATACCGGAGCCGTTCAGCATTCCCATGGTGCCGGCGAAGCTATAAGGGAGAATCGCTTCGGGGCCGTATTCGTCCGACACCCGGCGTAACCGGTCGGCAATGGTATCCAGCGCTTCGTCCCAGGAAATCCGCTCGAATTTGCCCGCGCCCTTGGCGCCGGTACGCTTCTGCGGATAGAGCAACCGGTCCGGCGAGTACTCGCGATCTAAGTACCGCGCCACCTTGCCGCACAGAAATCCGCGGGTTACCGGGTGTGCCGGGTCGCCGCGCAAGTGGCTGCCTTTGCCATTATCTACATTGACATCTACGTTAATCAGGAGCGAGCAGGTATCAGGACAATCCAGCGCGCAGACGGAGTGTCGCACTTCCGGCATTCCTCGATTATAGAACTTCGGGCGATCTAGAGCTTCGGACGACGTAGAGCTTCTCCCTCGGGAAACCTCGGCGTCTTCAGCGGCGTCTGGTTATCAAACGGCTGGTACCAAGTGTGCTTTTGAGACCGGACTTTACAATTTTGCGGGCTACTTTTTGGCGTTACAATCGACCTTTGGCAGTAGAATAGAAGTGAGGAGTTCAGCCATGCGTCGCCTCGTCCCTGTGCTCTTGTTCGTAGGTCTGGCGGGACTTGCCTTCGGGCAGGGCCAGCCGGGCGGTTCTTGGTCCCTGGGCGGGTTCGGCAGCGTCTTGTACCCTGGCATGGGCCATGCGCCCACGGCGACTCCGCCGATCGGCCAATTTGCGAGCTCTGGTTTCGGGCACGGCGGCGGCTTTGGGGGAGGACATGCGTCGCATCCGCAACACGGCTCTGCCGTGATTGTGCCTTATCCCGTTTATTACGGCGGTTACTACGGCGGTTACGGATACGATCCTTCGGCTAGCGGCTATCAGCAGGGTTATGCACCCGGTTACGCCGACGACGGTTCGCAATCGGGCGGTCCGGGCTTACCCTCCGTGGTGATCAATCAGAACTTCGTTCCGCCGCAAGCGAATCCTCAGGTGCGCGATTACAGCGACCAGCAAGCCCAGCAACAGCAGCAACCACAGGATCAGTCGGGGATGAAGGTGTACCAGGGACCTCCCGTGCACCCTTATCCCGAGTCAGCCGTCACTCAGCGCACCGCTGCCAGTGATCAGCCCACCATCTACCTGATCGCGCTGCGCGACCATACCATCGTTCAGGCGCTTGGCTATTGGATGGAGGGCAGCACGTTGCACTACGTAAGCGCCGAGCACACGCTCAACCAACTGAGTATCGACCTGGTGGATCGCGATCTTTCGCAGCGTTTGAACGACGAGCGCAACGTGGATTTCCGGCTGCCGCAACCGCGTTAAGCGGCTGTGTACTGGCGAAGAAACTCGGCGTCGCCTTCCAGGAAATCGTAGTCAACTAACCGCTCGCGGGGGGCCCATAGGATTTGCTCAAAGTCCAGATTCTTCGGTTCCCCTAAGAATTCCAGCACGCGATAGAACATCAGCATAATCGGCCAACGCCCTCCATATTGGAATTCATAGCGCCCGATCTCTGGGCCCACTTGCGCGCGGATGCCCAGTTCTTCTTCGAGCTCCCGCACCACAGCGTTCTCCGGCGTTTCGTCCGGCTCCACTTTGCCGCCCGGAAACTCCCACTTCAGCGGATGCTGGCGCGTTCGCTTGCGCTGCGCGATCAGGATGCGCCCGTCACGCTCGATCACGGCGGCGACTACGGTGGTCATTCGGGATCACATTGCATAATTAAGGTGAGACACTTTATTGTACAGCGAGATCTTTCTCGATCACTTCAAAAATCCGCGCAACGTGGGGGAGCTTCCGGCGCCCGCTGTGACGGTGGAGATTTCCAATCCCGCTTGCGGCGACATTTTTCGCTTGTCGGCGCGCTTCGAAGATGGCCGCGTCGCCGAGGTTGGCTATAAGGTGCGTGGCTGCACGGCGTCTATCGCCAGCGGCTCCGTGCTAACCGAATGGATGCTCGGAAAGTCCCGCGCCGAACTGGGAGCTCTGACTGCGAGCGTCATCGAATCCGCAGTGGGCGGTCTGATCCCGGAATCGAAACACGCGGCAGTGTTATGCCTGGACGGCGTGAAGGCGCTGTTGAAACAGAAGTGATGGCTTGCCGATTGTCCGATGCTCCAGGCCGTTTACTGTTAGAATCCTCATAGATCCTACTTCTTGTTATGCCTGAATTACCCTCGACTCTCGGAGCCCTGAAAAGCAGCAAATTTGGCGAGCGGCACGTCGGAGACCGATCCGTCAAAAGCGAGCTGCGTGAGAACCTGATCTGCAAACTACAGCGCGGTGAGGAGCTGTTCCCCGGCGTGGTGGGCTACGAAGATACCGTGGTCCCGCAGATCGTCAACGCCGTGCTGTCGCGGCATAACTTCATCCTGCTGGGTCTGCGTGGACAGGCTAAGACACGCATCATCCGGATGCTCACTGGCCTGCTCGATGAACACACTCCCTACGTGGCAGGCTGCGAAATCCGCGACAATCCGTTTCACCCCATCTGCAGCCGGTGCCGCAAACTGATCGCCGAGCAAGGCGAGACTACGCACATCGCCTGGCTGGACCGCGATCAGCGCTACGTGGAAAAGCTGGCCACCCCGGACGTCACCATTGCCGACATGCTGGGCGACATCGATCCCATCAAGGCCGCTCGCGGCGGGCACGAACTCTCGAGCGAAATGACGGTGCACTACGGCCTGTTGCCGCGCGCCAATCGAGGGATTTTCGCCATCAACGAATTGCCGGATCTGGCAGGCAAGATCCAGGTGGGCTTGTTCAACATCATGCAGGAAGGCGACGTGCAGATCAAAGGCTACCCCGTCCGCCTGCCGCTCGACATCATGCTGGTCTTTACCGCCAACCCGGAAGATTACACCGCGCGCGGAAAAATCATCACGCCGCTCAAGGACCGCATTGGCAGCGAGATCCGCACCCACTATCCGCTCACGGTGGAACAAGGTTTGTCCATCACCAAGCAGGAATCCTGGGTGGAACGTCCCTCGCCGATTCGCCTGGAAGTCCCCAGCTACATTCGCGAGATCGTGGAGCAGCTCGCGTTCCTGGCTCGCGAGGACAAGCGGGTGGACAAGCGCTCTGGCGTCAGCCAGCGGTTGCCGATTTCAGCGCTTGAAAACGTGATCTCGAACGCCGAACGCCGGGCGCTCAAAGCCCGTGAAGATTTGGCTGTGCCTCGCGTGCTGGACATTTACGCCGCGCTGCCCTCCATCACCGGGAAGCTGGAACTGGAATACGAAGGCGAGCTGAAGGGCGGCGACAACATCGCGCGGGAATTGATCAAGACGGCCGTTAGCAAGGTGTATACCAATTACTTCGAAGGCGTCAACGTAGCGCAGATCGTGCAATGGTTCGAGCTGGGCGGGTCTCTGAAAATGGATGAATCGGTGGATTCGTCGAACATCCTGAAGCAGCTTTCGAAGATCCAGGGTCTTATGGAAAAAACTGGGGCATTGGGACTGGGTGCGAGCGAACCGGACGCGGTGCGCGCCTCGGCGGCCGAGTTCATTTTGGAAGGGCTCTACGCGCATCGGCGCATCAGCCGAAATGAAGAAGTAGGCTTCACGGCCGGGGAGCGCAAGCGCGAACCACCCGAGGGGAACGAAGGCCGGCGGCCGCCTCGGAAGCAATTTAATTAAGGAAGCAGGCAGTTCAATTAGCCATGAAATGGATCCACTACACCAAGTTCACCGGCGATGACTTCGGCCTCAGCTCCGAAGATCTTCTGAAAGCGCTCTCCGATTTCTTCCTCGAAAGCGGATTTCAGAACCAATACATGGGCTTCAGCGAGTGGAACCAGCACACGCTGGAAGATTTAAAGAACGCATTGCAACGGGCGCTGGAGCAGGGCGACACGTTCGATCCCGAGCAAGCCCAGCGCATCCAACAGGCGCTCGAAAACATGACGCCCGAGCAGATGGACGATCTGATGAATCGTCTGGTGCAGAAGCTGGTGGATGACGGCTATATCAATACCGATCAGCAGCAGGCGAATGAAAGCGGCCCGGGTGGCACGGGCAACGCGGATCGCAAAGTGGATGTCAAGATCACCGATAAATCCGTCGACTTCCTCGGCTTCAAAACACTCAAGGATCTGCTCGGCTCGCTCGGCAAATCGAGCTTCGGGGCGCACGATACGCGCGACCTGGCTACGGGCGTCGAGACCAGCGGCGCAGCGAAGCCGTATGAATTCGGCGACACGCTGAACCTCGACATTTCTCAAACACTGTTCTCCGCCATCCAGCGCGAAGGCCTGAAGGTCCCGCTCAACCTGGAATACTCGGACCTACACGTGCACCAGTCCGAATATCAAAGCTCCTGCGCCACGGTGCTGATGCTGGATTGCAGCCACAGCATGATCCTCTACGGCGAAGATCGCTTCACGCCGGCCAAGAAGGTGGCGCTCGCTCTGGCGCATTTGATCCGCACGCAATATCCTGGCGACAGCCTGCGCTGCGTCCTGTTCCACGATTCCGCCGAGGAGCTGCGGCTGGGCGATCTGGCGCGCGTCCAAGTGGGCCCCTATTACACCAACACGCGCGACGGCCTGATCCTGGCGCAGCGGCTGCTGAACCAGTAAAAGAAGGAAATGAAGCAGATCATCATGATCACCGACGGTTAGCCTTCGGCGCTGACGCTCGAAGACGGGCGCATGTATCGCAACGCCTTTGGCCTGGATCCGCTGGTGATCAGCCGCACGCTCGAAGAAGTGGGCCGTTGCAAGAAGCAAGGCATCCTGATCAACACCTTCATGCTCGCCAGCGACTTCGGCCTGGTGAACTTCGTCCAAAAAGTGACCGAGCTGTGCCGGGGCAAGGCGTATTTCACGACGCCGTATAATCTGGGGCAATACCTGCTGATGGATTATATGAACCGCAAAACGCGGACCATCCATTAGGCATCGAGAAGCTTTTGCAGACCTGCGAGGAGATCTTGCGCCGCCGCATCGTGGGGCATATCAAGAATTTCCGCTGCGGCCATCTCGTCGCCAGCTATCCAGTGCTCGGCGCTTAATCTTTCGACGAGCATCCTCATTCCTTGCGCATCCTTCTGTTGAGCGAGCCCCCACACTGCCTCGTCGCGGACGTTTTTGTAGGTGTCATTCAGGCGTTTTCTCAAGGCCTCGCGAATCTGGGCGGAATCGGCCTTGCACTGCGTCCCTAGCGCGAAGGTCGCCCAATCGCGAACGTTGTCGTCGGGGTCATCCATCAATTCGATGACAGTCGCGATCGCATCGTCCCGCTCGCTTCCGTTGAGACCATTGGCAACCGCCCAGCGCACATCGGGGGCAGGATTCTTGCGCATCGCGATCAACGCTGAGATAGCTGATTCCCCACCCAAATGAGCAAGCGCCCAAGCCGCGGAATTCAGCACAAGCGAATCGGGATCATACAAAAACTTGATCGCAAGGGAAACACACTCATCGAAGTGCGGCCTTTCCTCGATCGGTCTGCTCGCTCCGAGTTGCGCGAGCACATCAAGACCGCGTGCCCGCTCTAACGGGACCGCGGACTGGCAATAGCGAACTGCCATCTGGAAGACTTCCTGTGTGCCCCTTAGGCGGAGAGCGGCCACAGCGTCCCAGGCGGCCTCGTCATCGTAGTCGCCCTGAAGCGTCGCGTGGAACAGCTCCTCGCTGCTCCCGTTTTCGTTGGCAATCATAACTGCGCGCCCTGTTTTTCAGAGTAGCGTAAACTTTAGTGCTAGCGACTAAATATGCGCGAGGCCACTTCTAACGCCGATCCGGCCTCCAGTCGGGCCAGGGCGCCGGCATACCCATGCATCTCACATAAGCGATCATTTGTCCCATGTGTTCGTGCATGTGTGCAAGCAATCTCAAGTAAACGCGTCTGACAGTGGTTTGTTCACCGAAGAATTCGAGCGAGCGTGCCAATTGGCCGTCATCGGATTCAGCAAAAAGCTCCCGAACGGATTGGAGCGAGCGCTCGAGGGCGGTGACCACGGAAGCCTTGTCGCGAAGGCTCGCGCCAAGTTCGTCATTTTTGCGCACCAGCGCCCACAAGCGCTTGGGCCCCTGTGCGCTCACCTCGCCATAAAGGTCGCGGGGCGGAGGCGCGCCAATCGCATCCAGCAACATGAAGTTGCCAGTCGCAATATGAATGAACACCTCACGCGCTGAACGAGCGGTGGCATCCGGCCTCCAATCATATTGCTCCTCTGGAATCGCGCCCGCCAGAGCAGCCAATTGCCGCTCGACGATCTCTAACTCCCACAGAAACTCGCCATGGAATCCACCCGATCGAGGACTCATTGACATGCCTCACCACCCAAAATTGCTGACCACGAAATATACCACCGGCAGCGCAAATAGGCTGCTATCCACCCGGTCCAGCCAGCCGCCATGGCCCGGCAGCAATCTTCCGCTATCCTTTACACCCGCGCCGCGTTTGATGGCCGATTCGCACAAGTCGCCGAGTTGTCCGGCAATGTTCGCGATCACCGTCAACCCCAAAGCTTCCGCCAGGGGCACCGTGGGCAGCAGCCATCGGAAATAAATTGCGCCATAGATCACCGACGCGACGGTGGACGCAACGGAGCCTTCCCACGATTTTCCCGGGCTCACTTCCGGCGCCAGTTTGTGCCGCCCTAAACTACGTCCCACATAAAGAGCGGCCACGTCGCCCGCCCAGTTCAGCGACAACGCAAAGAAGAGCCAGTAATGCTGGATGGCGTGCAATTCAACAGCGCAGCGCAGCGATCCAAAAACATAGGCCACGCCCAGCAGCAGCGCCGCAGCGTCCGGCAGCGCATGCGCCATCTCTCGCGACCGCAGTGCCAGCGACATCGCGAGGATCGCAATCAGCACAAAGAACGCGCCGTCTTTGCCGGGCAGCAACAACAGCAGCAATCCGGCCGCATATCCAAAGAGACCCGGCTTCGTGATTCCGTGCAGCGCCACCAGGTCGCTGTACTCGCGAAAGCACATTACCGCCACCGCCGCCACGATCACTAAAAATGCCCACTGCGGCGCCCACAGAACGATGTAGAGGAAGAAAGGGATGAGAAAGAGCGCCGTTACAACGCGCTTCATCGCGCCAGCGAGCCGGCCACTTCAACCCACTCGTTGTCAGCGGCGCCGGCCGAGTCACTGTTGCCGGGCAGTCCGCCGAATCGCCGGTCGCGTTTCTGGTAATCCAGAATGGCGTGCAACAAATCGGCGCGGCGAAAGTCGGGCCACAAAGTTTCCGTGACGTACAGCTCTGCGTACGCGATCTGCCAGAGCAGAAAGTTGCTGATGCGCATCTCGCCCGAGGTTCGAATCAGCAGGTCAGGATCGGGAAGACCCGCCGTATAGAGCCGTGCCGCGATGGATTGCTCGTCGATCCGCAGATCGCGCAGCCGGCCCTCCAGCCGCGCATCTTCCACGATGGCATTGAGCGCGTCCACCAGTTCCGCCCGGCCGCTATAGTTGATTGCGACGTTCAACCGCATGCCGGTATTGCGCGCGGTGGCCTCAATGGCGGTTTCCAATTCCTGACGCACCGGCGCTGGGAGTTCATCCATGCGGCCCATGCAAGAGAATCGAATCCCATTGCGTAGCAGGTCGGGAAGCTCACGGCTGAGATACAGGCGCAGCAATCGCCACAGCATGTCCACTTCGGCGCGCGGACGCTTCCAGTTCTCCGCCGAGAACGCGTACAGGGTCAGCGCTTGTATCCCAAGCCGCGTGCACGTTTCCACGGTATTGCGTACCGGATCCATGCCAGCCTTGTGTCCCGCCACGCGAGGCAGGTTACGGCGCCGGGCCCAGCGGCCATTGCCGTCCATGATGATCGCGATGTGCGCCGGCAGGCGGAGCGGATCAATGGAGTGGGCAAGGATGGAATCCTTACTGCCGGGCTTGAGATCCTCGAACAGATCCTTTATGGAATGAGGCGGCATCGGACCAAACTGCTATGGTACAACGGATCGGGCCGCCCGGTTCGCGTTACTGAATGGGAATCGTCGCGCCGGCCTGCGTTTGGATGCCGCCGATGGAGATGGTCACCGGGACTTCGCCGGTGGGCGCGCTGGTTGGAATTCGCACATTGAATTGATAGAGCCCGCTGATCGACCCCGGCGAAAGCCCGGCATAAAGAATGTCGGATGATGCCAGTTGGGTGGTGCCGATCGTGACGGTAATGGAATTGGCCAGCGTGGCCATTCCAGTGGCCATTTGCCCCGGCGCAACCACGGGATTGGTCTCTCCAAACCCGGTCCCATATAACGCGACAATATCGCCCGGTTGTGCCGGAGATGCTCCGGCTACCACGCTGGGGTCGGCCACCAGAGATCCGCTTACCGCTTCCTCTGCCGCGATGCTGGTCGAGTTGGGGAAGACGAAAAATGCCGGCGCGAACGCCTGCAGCGTATTGATGGTCGCCACCGCGCTGGGCACCCCACCCGATCCCGGATTCAGAGTGACGGTCAGCGTCACTGGTTCCTGGCCCGGCGTGCCCGGAAATAACGGCATCTGCGCATTGATCTGACCGTAGCTCACATACGTAATCGGGATTGCCACCGGTTGCGGCAGGCCTGGCCCGGTAACTTCCACCGACACGCATCCCAGTTCGGTGGGAAAAGCTCCATTGACGTAGTCGCCCAGGCCGGCCGATCGCTGGTTTCCGGAAGTCTGAAATTCGGTGCCGAAGATCGACACCATCGCTCCGGATGAAAAGGCTGGATCGAACGACGCGCCGTTCAGCACGCTTTGAAATATCGGCTGTCCGGCCAGCGAGCAGGCCCCGACGTTCGGAAGCGTTTGCGTGAAGGTGTAGACATAGTCGCCTTCCGGAGTGCCGTCACCATTAGCGGCCACGGCGGCTACATACACCTCTAGCCTTCCTATTTCCTGCTCCGGCGGCGTCCACAAAACATCAAACTCGTACGGAGCGCCCGCGTCGCCACGCGGCGCGTTGTGATGCTCGGCAAACTGCCGCGGAATAGTATCGTTACAAGGAGCCGCCGACCCGTATTGCGAACCGTCGTCACAGACCACTTGCTCCGGGACCGTCGAATTCGGAACCGCGAACGTCCCTGACGACAGCGTCTGGTTACTCTGCTCTCGAATGGTGATTTGGAAACCCCACCTGGAAGCGGCGGGATGTTGTATCACGATGTGAATGGTCTGTTGGACGTTCGGGACATAACCGCTGCTTGCAGAGCTGAACGTAACTTGGAGCGATCCAGCGGGATCGTTCAGGGGCAGGCCCGTGTGGCAGGTAATGCAGGTTTGTCCTCCGTGATCGGTCGGCGCACCGGTATATCCCAAGCTCGGGGTATTACTCTCAGCGCAAAGAAATGCCGGTAAAGCAACCAGTAATGGCAGCAGCCGCAAACAACTCATCTGGAACATAGACCTCCACGTCAACAAAAAGTTACTCCGGTGGTTCGCGATCCACGCTTTCCAAAAGAATCAATGCTTTCTTGGCGGTGGTACTTACCGGTAACTTACAAAGATTACTCTTCGGCACCCATTGCAATTTACTTGAGCGCGTTTTAAGGGACGCTCGATAAACCTGGACTAAGTAAGTGGTATTGACAATGGTGTGGCGAAACCCGCCGGCGGCCGCAAGCACCGTCGCTCCCGGCAGTTGTTCGCGCTCCGGCAGCTCCCAGAATCCAGCCAGCCGCCGGCTATCGGCCGGACGCTGCCACAGAAGAATCTTATTTCCTTTCTCGATCGCGAGTAAGTGCATTTCGCGACGGTTCGCGTTGGGACGCACGCCGTTCAGCGGCAACTGATTCTCAACACCCTGCCGGCGTCCCTGGCAGTACCCGCGAATTGGACAATGGCCGCAGGAAGGTTGCTTGGGCACACACACGGTGGCGCCCAGTTCCATGAGCGCCTGATTGAACTCGCCCGGATGATTGCGATCCAGTAACTGGCCGGCGATCGCACCCAGGCTCCTTCGCACCACCGGCGACTTGATATCGCCGCGCTCGGCAACCATGCGGCTCAACACTCGCAAAACGTTTCCATCCAGCGCCGCGTGCGGCCTTCCGAACGCGATGCTGGCCACTGCCGCGGCTGTATAATCGCCGACGCCGGCCAGTCCGCGCAGCGCCGCATAATCGCTTGGAAATTGCGCCAGCTCCACGATGTTGCGCGCGGCCTTCTGTAAGTTGCGCGCGCGCGAATAGTATCCCAATCCAGCCCACGCGGCGAGCAGATCTTGTTCCTTCGCCGACGCCAAGGCCGATACGTCCGGGAATAAAACCAGAAAGCGCTCGTAATAAGGAATCACCGCTGCCACGCGAGTTTGTTGCAGCATGATTTCCGAGATCCATATCCGATAAGGATCCCGCGTGCGCCGCCAAGGCAAGTCGCGCTTGTGCTTGGCATACCATTGGAGCAACTTCCGCCGAATCGGAGCCGCTTCGGTTAACGTTTGGTGAACCACCTGGGAACGAGTATACTGTCACCAGATTACGTGAGCGGTCGCATTATTCGCAGGTTCCTTTGGAGCGGCTTTGCTCTGCTCGCGGCTTCGCTGCTCGGCATGGATCTATACGTCGCGCAGCATAGCGCTGAACTGTGGCGTCCACTTCTGGGAGTCACGCTCGCGGTGCTGGTGCTGGCGGGCGGCCTGGCTTTTCTCTTCATACGATCCTTCTCTCTGCGTGTTTCTCAGATCCGGGCGTATGCCGAACGCCTGCTCGACCCTCCAGTCTTCGAGCAACCGCTGCCCGCCGGTGACGACGACCTGGGATTGCTGGCCCGATCGCTGCAACGCACCGCACCTCGCATTCGTGAGCTGGTGGAAAACCTGAAGTTGGAAGGCGCGCGACGCGAAGCCATTCTGGCCAGCATGCTGGAAGGCGTGCTCGCGGTGGACAAGGATCTGCGCGTCACCTTCTGCAACTATTCATTCGCGCGAAACGTGGGCGCTCGCCTTCCCGTGGTTCCCGGCATTGCGCTGCTGGAGCTGGTGCGCGATCCCGGATTGCGAGAGATCATGACTACAGTCATCTCAACCGGCGAACGCGTGGAGCAACGCTTGACGCTGCCCGGCGCGGGGGCCCGTTCGTTCGAAGTGCTGGCCGGTCCCTTGGGAGCGCCCGCCACCCGCGGAGCGCTGGCCATTTTGCACGATGTCACGGAACTGGAGCGCCTGGAGCGCGTGCGGCGGGACTTTGTGGCTAACGTTTCGCACGAATTGCGAACGCCCCTGGCATCCATCCGCGGTTACGCCGAAACGCTGCTGGATGGCGCGCTCGAAGACCACGCCAACAACCGCCGCTTTGTGGAGATCATACTCGCGCAGGCCACGCGCCTTAGCAACATCGCCTCCGACCTGCTGTCGCTTTCCGAGCTCGAATCCAATGCTCTCACCGTTCCGCCGCAACCGGTTTCGATCAAGGCCGCGCTCGAATCCGCGATGCGCACCGTGGAATCGGCAGCGCGCGTGCAAGGCGTGCGGCTGCTGTGCGAAAAGCTGGACGACTTGACGGTCATCGGCCACGAACTGCGCCTGGAGCAGGTTTTCATCAACCTGCTGGACAACGCCGTGAAATTTAACCGTCCCAACGGTGAAGTGCAAGTGGAGATGCGGTCGAACAACGGCAAGGTGCGGATTCTCATCGGCGATACCGGCATCGGTATCCCTTCTGAAGATCTGCCACGCATCTTCGAACGTTTCTACCGAGCCGACAAAGCGCGATCGCGCGCTCTGGGCGGCACCGGACTGGGCCTATCCATCGTGAAACACGCCATCGAACAGATGGGAGGCAGCGTCCAGGTGCATAGCCGGCTGGGCGAAGGCTCCGAATTCACCATTGAGCTTCCCACCGCGTAACATCATTCTTACAACACCCGTCGTTGTAACGCGATTTTAACGCAAACGTCATTTTTCGCTAACGCACCAGGGCTATCCTCCGTAAGGCGGTCATAAATCTAAACCGCCTCGCTTTGGAACAAAATCTTGGAAAAACCCAACCTGGGATGGAGATGATGAAAGCTAAAACGCTAGGAACCGTGATTCTGTGCTCCGCGATTCTGTTGGGCACCTCGTTGTTTGGACAAGCATCCGCGCCAGCCGCGGCAGACAACGATGTCGCCACCCTGAAGGCGCAACTGGCCGAGCAGCAGAAGCAAATTGACGCGCTCAAGTCGGCCATGGAAGAACAGAAAAAACTGATCGAAAAAGCCGCGAGCGCTGCCGCATCCGTGCAGCCGGGCCAGGACACTTTTGCCTTGCCCCGCAATAAGGCGCTCGGGGAGGTAGCGAGTACCACGCCGATCATTCCTCCCGTTTCGCCCGTCGTGGCGCCGACGGTGAATCGTGGGCAGGCGTCGGGCGGAGGCGGTAACCCTTGCGAGGCAGGCGCAGACCCCAACGCCGTGCCGCCGTATCTACGGCTCGGAAGCGTTTGTATCACCCCCGTCGGGTTCGTTGACGCGACCTTCGTATGGCGTGACAAGAACGCTGCCTCGGGCATCGGAACCAATTTCGGCAGCGTCCCCTACAATAACGTAGCCACTGGCAAACTTTCCGAATCCCGCTTTAGCATCCAGAACTCCCGGCTTGGGCTGCGAGTCGACGGAGACTGGAAAGGAACTCACTTTATCGGCTATAACGAATTCGATTTTTTGGGAACAAGCGCCGGACTCAACCTCAACACCACGAACGGCGCTGTGGTTCCCCGGCTGCGACTCTACTGGGTAGACGCGAGGAAAGGCGCCTGGGAATTTCTGGCCGGCCAAAGCTGGAGCATGCTGACTCCCAACCGCGTGGGGATCTCCCCGCTGCCGGCCGACCTCTTCTACTCGCAAGTGATGGACGTGAATTACATGGCGGGCTTGACTTGGACCCGCCAGCCGGGCTTCCGAGTTCTATATCACTTCGGCGATAAGGCAGTGTGGGGCTTGTCGGCTGAGGAACCCGACCAATACATTGGCGGTTCCTCTGGCGGTTCCGCAATCGTCTTGCCGGCCGCCTATACTGGCCTCTCCGGCACCCAGCTTGACAACAACAACTTCAGCAATCCTTATGCCGGTCCTCAGCTGACGCCAGACTTCATCAGCAAGTTCGCCGTCGACCCGAGTTCCCGGTTTCACGCCGAAGTCGCCGGAATCGTGAGCACCTTCAAAATCCTGAATACGGCGAATATACCGGCGGGCATAACCAATACCAAGGCGGGCGGCGGAATTCAAGTCGGCCTCAACGGCGAAATCTTCCCGGGCTTCCGGCTGATTAGCACTAATTTCTGGGGCGATGGCGAAGGCCGCTATCTTTTCGGACAAGCTCCGGATTTGGTCGTAAACGCTACCGGTAACTTCAACCTGCTGCATGCCGGCGGCACCGTGGACGGCTTCGAAGCCCGAGCGGGTAAGTTCCTGTTGTTTGCTTACTACGGCGGCATTTACATCGACAAAGATGTCGCCATCGACGCGAATGGCAAGCCGGTCGGCTACGGTTACATTGGCTCAGCGAACAGCCAGAACAAGGCCATTCAGGAGTTCACCTTCGGCTTCAACCAGACCGTTTGGGGCAATCCGCGCTATGGAGCCATCAATTTGATCGGCCAGTACGAGTATCTGACGCGTAACCCGTGGTACATTGCACTGGGCGCTCCAGACCAAACGCACGACAACACCATTTACTTTGACATCCGCTACACGCTGCCGGGTAGCATGCCGAAGTTCTAGTTTCGAAAAACGGGGCGGCGCAAGCCGTCCCTCCTCGGAGGAGAGGATTTGAATCATGAAGCAACAAATGTTTTGGATTGTGTCTCTGGCGGCCGCTGCTTCCCTAGCCGCTTCCGCCGAAACGATTAACGCGGCGGGAGCCACCTTCCCTGCCCCCATTTATCAGAAGTGGTTTGAAGAATTTCACAAAGCGCACGCCGACGTCCAGATCAACTACCAATCCATCGGATCGGGCGGCGGAATCCGGCAACTCACCGAAAGTACGGTGGACTTCGGCGCCTCCGACATGCCGATGACCGACGAACAGTTGTCGAAGGTCACCAAATTCAAAGTGCTGCATTTTCCGACCGTGCTGGGCGGCATCGTGCCAACCTATAACGTTGCCGGTGCGCCCGATCTGAAATTCAGCGGTGCAACGCTCGCCGGCATCTTCCTCGGCGCCATCAAGAAGTGGAACGATCCGGCGCTCAAGAAAGATAACCCCGGCGCGAACCTTCCCAATGAAGACATCACCGTGGTGCATCGCTCGGATGGCAGCGGCACCAGTTTCGTCTTCAGCGATTACCTTTCGAAGGTAAGCCCGGAGTGGAAATCGAAAGTAGGCGCTAGCACCTCAGTCAACTGGCCGGTTGGCCTGGGCGGCAAGGGAAACGAAGGCGTGGCTGGACTGGTGAAGCAGACTCCGAACTCCATCGGCTACGTGGAACTGATCTACGCGGCCCAGAACAAGATGTCATTCGGCGCTATCAAGAACGCGGCCGGAAATTTCGTGAAGGCCGACGCCACCACGGTAACTGAAGCCGCCGCCGGCGCGGCCAAGGATATGCCCGCGGATTTCCGCGTTTCCATCACCAACGCCCCCGGCAAGAACGCCTACCCGATTTCGAGCTTCACTTGGCTGCTGATTCCGGACAAATTCGACAACCCCACCAAGAAAAAATCGATCACGGACTTTTTGCAGTGGATGATGACTACCGGCCAGGCGGATGCTGCCGCCCTCGATTACGCGCCGCTGCCCCCACCGGTGGTCGCCAAGGAACAAAAGCAGATCGCTCTGATAAAGTAAGAAGTCCAGGATGGCAACCGCCGTTGTAACCGCGCCGCCGCAGTCGCGCCCGCGGAAACTCACGAAGTTTTGGCGTGACGGGGATCAGATCGCCCATCTCGTCACGCTGATATTTGCGGCCAGCGTGTTTCTAGTCACCGTCTTCCTGGTGTATGAACTCTGGATTCACTCGGGGCCTTCGCGCGCCAAGTTCGGCTTCCACTTTCTGACTGGAAGAACGTGGGACCCGGTGGCCGAGCAATTCGGAGCGCTGCCGTTCATCTACGGAACAGTGCTGACGTCGTTCCTGGCGCTATTGATTTCGGTTCCGTTGGGAGTGGGCGCGGCCATCTTCTTATCCGAGCTTGCGCCGCCCGGGCTCTCCAACGCCTGCACGTTTCTAGTGGAGCTGCTGGCCGCCGTGCCGAGCGTAATTTTTGGGCTCATCGCCATCTTTACTATGGTGCCCCTGCTGGGGAAGTATGTCGAGCCGTTTCTGAAGAAGACCTTGGGCTTTCTTCCCTGGTTCCAGGGACCGGCTTATGGAGTCGGCTATCTGGCCGCCGGCCTGATCCTGGCCATCATGACCTTCCCGTTCATCATTTCTATCTCGCGCGAAGCTTTGCTGGCGGTGCCGCGCGAACAACGCGAAGCCGCGCTGGCCTTGGGCGCCACGAAGTGGGAATCCACCTGGCAAGTAGTGGTTCCATTCGCCCGGCTCGGCATCATCGGATCCATCTTCCTGGCTCTGGCGCGTGCACTGGGAGAAACCATGGCGGTTACCATGGTCATCGGCAACGATACCGGCATTCACACTTCTTTGCTTTCGCCCGGCTACACTATTGCCGCCATGATCGCCAACAATTTTACCGAAGCCACCGGCGATATTTTTCTCAGCGCCCTGGTGGAGCTCGGACTGGTTCTGTTCGCGCTCACCATGGTCCTCAACGCGGCGGCCCAATTGCTGATCATCGCCACCACCGGGAAGGGATCGAAGCAACCGTAATGGACCTGATCGCGCGGCGCAACCTGGTGAATAACATCATGCTGACGGTCACCGGCTTCTGCACCGTTGTTACCGTCTCGGTCCTGTTCCTGATCCTCGGCTATCTGGTGGTAAATGGCTGGCGCTCCATCGACTTCAATTTCTTCACCAAGCTTCCGCTATCTCCCGGCGAAACCGGCGGAGGCGTGGCCAATGCCATCGTGGGAAGTGGCGTATTGATCTTGATCGCAGCTTGCATCGGAATTCCGGTCGGATTCCTGGGGGGCATCTATCTTGCGGAATTCGGCGGAAAGACGGTCCCCATGCTGATCCGATATACGGCGGACCTGCTCAACGGCGTGCCCTCCATCGTTATCGGAATCTTTGCCTGGACCGTTATTGTCGTACCGATGCGCCATTTCTCCGCTTGGGCCGGCGGTTTTGCCTTGAGCCTGATGATGATCCCCATTGGCCTGCGCGCCACCGAACAGTTCCTGCGTGCCGTCCCCAATTCCCTGCGCGAAGGATCGCTGGCCTTGGGCGCCAGCAAGACCCGCACCATCCTGTCAGTGATCGTCCCGGCGGCCAAACAAGGCATCCTCACGGGCATGATCCTGGGCGTGGCTCGCGTAGCCGGAGAAACCGCGCCCTTGCTTTTCACGAGCCTGAATAATCAATTCTGGGCCGATAAACTGGGTGAGCCAACCGCGTCGCTTCCGGTCATCATTTACACCCACGCCATCTCGCCCTATGACGACTGGCATCGCCAAGCCTGGGCCGCGGGCCTGGTGCTGCTGATGTTGGTGTTGGCCGCCAACATCGCATCGCGATGGGTACTGTCTCGTGGAGCGTCCGCGCAAAGGGGGTAGTAACCTAAGAATATGGCAGCTACGCCGGAGTCCGCCAAGATGAGTGAAATCAGCGCCCCGCCAACTGTGCCCTCCGGCATGCAGCCTGAGGTGGCTTCCAGACCCAAGCTGCAGGCCCAAAATCTAAACTTTTTCTACGGTAACTTCCACGCTCTGCACAATATCAACCTGGAAGTTCCGGAGAAACGCATCACCGCGCTCATCGGCCCATCAGGTTGCGGGAAGTCCACATTCTTGCGTACGCTGAACCGGATCAACGAGACCGTCAAGAATTCGCGCTACGAGGGGCAGGTATTGCTGGACGGCCAGAATGTGCTGGAATTGGACGTTACCAAACTGCGCCGCCGCGTGGGCATGGTGTTTCAACGTCCCAACCCGTTCCCCAAATCGATCTACGAAAACATCGCCTATGGGGTGAAGGTGAACGGGCTGAAAGCGGGCCGTTCGCTCAACGATATCGTGGAGCACAGCCTCAAGCGGGCCGCGTTATGGGACGAAGTGAAGGACAAGCTGCATCAGTCCGCCTATGGGCTGTCTGGCGGCCAGCAGCAGCGGCTGTGCATCGCGCGCGCGCTGGCGGTGGATCCCGAGGTTTTGCTGCTGGACGAACCCTGCTCCGCGCTCGACCCCATCGCCACCTCCAAGATCGAGGATTTGCTTTTCACCCTCAAGGACCAATGTACGCAGGTGATCGTCACTCACAACATGCAGCAAGCCGCGCGCGTGGCGGAGTTCACCGGTTTCTTTCTGCTGGGGAATTTAATCGAATTCGACAAGACTGAGATCATCTTCAAGCGGCCGTCGAAGCGCGAGACTGAAGACTACATCACCGGACGATTCGGCTGATCGTTAGCGAGGGAATTACATTGATTCATTTCAGAGAAGAACTCGACGAGATGCAGAGCCGTCTGCTGGAGATGGCCGGCTTGGTGGAATCGGCAATCCACCAGAGTGTCTCCGCGCTGGTGAACCGCGACGAGCAAGCCGCTAAAGAGGTCTTGTGGAAAGAGGCGCTCATCAATGAGAAAGACATCGAAATCGATGAGTACGCCACACGCCTGCTCGCGCTTTATCAACCCATGGCCCGCGACATGCGCTTTCTCACCGCTGTGATCAAGATCAATGGCGACCTGGAGCGCATGGGCGATCTTGCGGTAAACATCACGCAGCGCGCTCTGTCCCTGATGCGGGAGCCTCCGGTAAAGCCGCTCATTGACATTCCGCAAATGGCCAGCCTGGCCGAAGATATGGTGCGCAAGAGCCTGGATGCGCTGGTGAAGCGCGATGAAGATCTGGCACGCGGCGTCCTGCTGTCGGATGATGAAGTGGATCGCCTGCGCGACGCGGTTTACAAGGAGCTGGTTGCCTTCATGCAAGAGCAGAACACCACCATTCCGCGCGCCGTGGACCTCATGTTCATCGCCCACAATCTGGAGCGCATCGCCGACCACGCCACCAACATCGCTGAGGATGTCCTGTTCCTGGTGAAGGGCATTGATGTCCGGCATCACGCCGAAGTGCGCGAGCAAAGCCTTTCCAGTAAGTAGTTTCGCGCGCTCCTCCACCCGTACAATAGTTGGATTGGAACCCGTCTCTCACTATTACTATTCCGATCGCCTGAAATTGCAGTTCTGGGACTGGGGGCGCGACGGGCTGCCGCCCTTGCTGCTGGTGCACGGCGGCTTAGATCACGCGCGTAACTGGGATTGGGTGGCGCGTTCGCTGCGCGAATATTTTCACGTCTACGCCATGGACCTGCGCGGGCACGGCAACAGCGCCTGGGCGCCGGGCGCCATCTACAGCATCGCCGAACATGTTCTGGACATCGCAACACTGGTCGACTTACTAACTGGCCGCGCCCCCGACAGCCCTCCCGTTCATCTGATCGGTCACTCTCTCGGTGGGATCCTCACGCTGGTCTATTCAGGACTCTATCCCGATCGCGTGCGCAAAGCCATCGCCATCGAGGGGCTGGGTTTGCCGTCATCGCATCGCATTCACAAACCCGCGCCAGAGCGCTTGCGGCATTGGATCGAAAGCGTGCGCAAAGTGGAGCAGCGCGAGCCGCACAATTATCCGAACCTGGAAGCCGCCGTCGTACGCATGAAGGAAGCCAATCCTCATCTGTCCGACGAAGTGGCGCACCACCTCACGGTGCATGGCACGAACTGGAATTCCGATGGCTCCCTCAGCTGGAAATTCGACAATTATGTGCGCTGCCTGGCGCCTTATGGCCACATGGACGATCAGCTCGCCATCTATGCCCAGATCGCCTGCCCCGTGCTGCTGGTTTGGGGCCGCGAGAGCTGGATGCCCGATCCCGATACCGAAGACCGCGCTGCGGCAATTCGCAAACGCCAGGTTTTGAAGGTGGAGGGCGCCGGGCATTGGGTGCACCACGATCGCCTGGATTTGTTCCTCGAAGAATCCAAGCGCTTCCTGCTGGAGACTGAGCCGCAACCTTCAAGGTAGGACGCTCCGCTATTTATTGCGGGCGCGCAGGCTCCCTTCTCTTCGGTCTTGGATCTTTTTAGCGCCCGGTTCTCACATCCTCAGCAAATTCTTCGAAAAATCAAATCCAGTTGCTATCCGCAACCCGTAGAAGCCTTCGAAGGACCGCTTCAAACTTCAAGAGGAGAAACTAATGCAGTTACGAAATGCGCTTATGCGCTCTACGCTTGCCCTGACGCTGGCAGCGCTCACCGTTCCATCGGCGGTATTCGGATCTAGCCATCGCGAGGCCCCCATCACGGCGCTGGATCACACCGCCGACATCACCGATTGGTTCGCGTTTGTCAGCCCCGAACATCCCGATCGGGTCATCCTGATCCTGAACGTCGACCCGTTTCTCGAGCCCAGCAACGGCCCGAACTACTTCCCCTTCGATCCCAACGTGCTTTATGAAATGAAGATCGACAACAACCACGATGGCCTTCCCGATGTCACGTTTCAATTCCAATTTAAAACTCAGGTCCAGAATCCCGGCCTGTTCACCGGATTTGTCGGAGGGTTGCCCAATCTCGCCCCCATCACCGCGTTAACTGGCCCCGGTTCCGAAGGCTTGAACCTGCTGCAGACCTACAGCGTCACCATGCTCACCGGTTCCAACGATGAGCAACTCAACAATGGCCAGACCCTCTATGCCGTTCCCACCGACGTCGGCCCCCGCACCATGCCGAATTACCCCGCTCTCCGCCAGCAGGGCATCTACACCCTGTCCAACGGAATCCGGGTGTTCGCCGGAACGGTTTCCGATCCGTTCTTCATCGACCTCGGCGCCAACTTCGACTCGTTGAATTACCGCCAGGCTGCTGGAGGCGGTGTCTTGACTCCGGCCGTCGACGGTGACGATCTGCACAATTACGCCCCCAACGCCTTGGCCGGATTCAATGTGAATACCATCGTGCTCGAAGTCCCGATTGAGATGCTCACTTCCGATGGCCAGGTGCACCCCGCTAGCGATGCCCGCGCCGTCATCGGCACCTGGGGCACCACTTCCCGCCGCAGGCTGAGCGTTCTCGGTGAAGCCACCGAACCCGGCGGCTGGGCTCAGGTTCAACGCTTGGGCAACCCGCTGATCAATGAGCTGATCATTGGCACCGGCTCCAAGGACCGCTTCAGCATGGATGCGCCGAACAACGACGCACAATTCGCCAGTTTCGTCCTGAATCCGCTTCTGGCCACGGTTCTCGGTAGCATCGGCGTCCCGGTGCCGCCCGCTCCCCGCACCGATCTGCTTCCGTTGGTGCAATACATCGCCCCCATCTGCCCCGGTTGCACCGCGGCTCAGGCCGGCCCGATTGCCGACCTGCTGCGTCTCAACACTGGCATTCCCCCCACCCCGGCGCAAATGGTGAAGCGCCTTGGTTTCATCGCCGGTGACTCAGCCGGATTTCCGAACGGGCGCCGTCCGAACGACGATGTGGTCGACATCGCTCTGCGCGTCGTCGGCGGCGTTCTCGTCAGCGCTCAGAAGTACGGCACTCTACTAGGCGACGGCGTGAACACATCCAGTTCACCGTTGCAATCCACGTTCCCGTTCCTGGGCGCCGCTTACAACGGTCGCAATAGCGTCCACCTGGGCCCAGGCCAGGCTGGCTGCGCCGAGCTGCCCAGCGGTCTTTGTCCGGTCAACTAGTGAAACCGAGGGGCAGGGCGGTTCATCCCTGCCCTTCACCAATCCACTTCAGCAATCCAAAGGAAAACTCATGAAGACACTATCCATTCTTTTGCTCGCTAGCGCCGCCTTCGCGGCCACACCGGCGGAAACGGCCATTGAAAAAGCGCAGGCCGAAATTGCCAAGCATCCCGATCACGCTCCTTACTACAACGCGCTCGCCATGGCCTACGCCCGGCGTGCCCGGGAAACATCCGATGTGCAGTTCTACGCCCAGGCCGAGGAGACGCTGAAGCGTTCGTTTGCCATCGCGCCCGACAACTACGAAGGCCTGAAGACGCAAGCCTGGCTTCAACTGGGCAGGCACGAATTCGCCAAAGCGCTCGAAACCGCCACTAGGTTGAACCAGAAGACGCCCGACGATGTGATTGTCTACGGCTATCTGGTGGATGCCAACGTCGAACTGGGAAACTATAAAGCCGCCGTCGCCGCGGCGCAGTGGATGCTGGATCTCCGAGCCGGAAATATTCCCGGACTTACGCGCGCCGGATATCTGCGCGAGCTCTATGGCAACCTTCCCGGCGCTCTCGAATTGATGCAGATGGCCTTCGATTCCACGGCCACCAACGAAACCGAAGATCGCGCCTGGCTGCTCACCCAGATGGCGCATTTGAATGTGGTCGCTGGAGACCTGGCGAAAGCGGAAATGTACGCTAACGGAGCACTCAGCCTGTTCCCCAATTACCATTACGCCCTCGGGACGCTCGCGCAGATCCGCGTGGCGCAGAAGCGTTATGACGAAGCCGTCACTCTGCTGCGCCAACGCTACACAGCCGCCCCGCATGCCGAGAACCTGTACGCGCTCGCCGAAGCGCTGGAACTGGCCGGTCAAAAAGAGGAAGCCGCCAAGGATTTTGTGGAATTCGAGAAGAAATCTCTCGCCGAGACCAACATCACCGACAATTCCAACCACGAGCTGATCGCCTACTACGTCGATCACGCGCATCAACCCGCCAAGGCTCTCGAAGTGGCCAGACGCGAGCTCGACCGCCGCAAAGACGTCTTCACGCTCGATTGCTATGCCTGGGCCCTCGCAGCCTCTGGCGATTATGAAACCGCGAATGCCGAAATCCAAAAAGCCGTTCAAGTGGGCGTCAAGGATCCAAAAATTCTGATGCACGCAGGCGTCATCGCAGAACATCTGAGCCAGCCGAAAACTGGCCAGGGCGCGCTTTGAATCCCGCCTTTATTCCACTGTTCGGAGCGGGGCGATGGAGCAAACTCATCGCCCTTGCTCTGATCTCGACCAGCCTGGCATCGGCCTTCGCCGCGGGCAGTCTGTCCGGCATGCTTGAGGACCCGAGCCACGCCGCCATCCCCGGCGCACGCCTCACCCTGGTCAACACCGCGCTCCAGTCCGAATTCAAGACCACATCGGACGCCCAAGGCTCTTACTCCTTCCCCGCGCTTCCCTCCGGTCATTACGATCTGACCATGGAAGCCGACGGATTTCAGAACCAGCTCAAGACCAATCTCACGGTCGATACCGACGCCTCCCTGCGCATCTACACGGTAATGCAGTTAGCCCGGCAAAACCAAGGAGTCACGGTCACCGAAGCCGAAGAGGCACTCCAAACCCAGGTGGATACCATCGCCACGCACCTGGGTGCGGTGCTTTCCGAAGCACAGATCCAGGCCATTCCCCTGAACGGCCGCAGCTATACGGACCTGCTCGCCATCCAACCGGGCGTCACTCCGGTGACCACCCTAACCCCAACCTCGGTGATCATGGCCGGCGTCACGGGCGCCATCAATCCTTCCGGCGACGCCAATCCCGGCAACGTTTCCATCGACGGCCAGCGCGAATCAGCGAACGGCTTCATGGTGGATGCCATCGACGTGCAGGAGCACATGAACGGAGGAACGTCGGTCATTCCCAACCTCGATTCCATCCAGGAGTTGCGCGTCCTCACCAACAATTTCGACACTGAATACGGCAACTACAACGGCGGGATGATTAACGTCGTCACCAAGTCCGGCGGCAACGCCTTGCACGGCGATGCTTTCGAGTTCCTCAGGAACACATTGCTCGATGCCCGAAATTACTTCGACCCAACCCGGGGAGCCTTTCAGCAGAATCAATTCGGAGGCACCGTCGGCGGCCCAATCAAAAAGGACAAGCTATTTTTCTTCTTGGACTATCAGGGAACACGGACGCTGGAAGGTATCTCCTCGCCTCTAACAACGGTGCTCTCGAATCCCGAACGCGCCGGCAATTTCAGCGACGCAGCAAGCACCTTGACCGGAACGGTGAGCGGTGCGTACCTCGCGAATCAGCTCTCGGGCAAACTTGGCTACGCCGTTTCTCAAGGTGAACCTTATTACACGCCCGGCTGCGGCTCCAGCTCTCAATGCGTTTTCCCCGGCGCCATCATTCCGCAATCCGTCTGGTCTGCTCCCGCTCGGCATCTGCTCCAATACATTCCCGCGCCCAACATTGGCGCCGACCAATTCTCCACTTCCGCCTACCCGGAAACCGTGCGGGACGACAAGGCTGGCGCCCACATCGACGCAAACACGCGTATCGGCCAAATCTCCGGCTACTATTTCGTCGACAATTACCGCTTGGACAACCCCTATCCCGGCGGCCAAGGCGGCGCGAGCATCCCCGGCTTTGACGCGCTCACGATTGGCCAGGCGCAAGAGCTGGCCATCGGCGATACCAAGATCCTCGGAACCACTACCGTCAACGAGCTTCACTTGGGGTTCCTCCGAAACGTAAACGATATTGGCCAGCCCCACGGAGGCCTCGGCGTATCACTCCAGTCGCAGGGCTTTGTCACCGGATCGGCCAACGGCGGAATCGTGGTACAAGCGCCGCGTCTCGAAGGCGTGGAGAACATCGCGTTTCCGTCCTTCGTAATGGGCGTGCCTGTCACCAACGTGGATCAGTGGAACAACACGCTGTATTTCAGCGACGCCATCTCGAAGGTGGTCGGATCCCACACCCTGAAGTTCGGCGTCCAGTTTCACGACGATCAGGTCAACGAGAATCCCAACGCCACGTTCAACGGCACATTCAGTATTGATGGAACCAACACCGGCAATCCCTTCGCCGACTTTCTCCTGGGCCTTCCGAGCAACTTCACCCAAACCACCGGACAGCGCTTCTACCTGCGCAACCACTACGCCGCCGCCTTCGTGGAGGATAGCTGGCGGGCTCGCCCCAACCTGACGCTGAACTACGGTCTGCGTTGGGATCTGATCGAGCCTTGGTCGGAAAAGTACAACAATATCCAAACCATCGTTCCGGGCGAACAATCCGTTCTCTACCCCAACGCCCTTCCAGGTTTGGTGGTCCCTGGCGATCCCGGCATTCCTTCCACCTTATCGCCGGCGAAATATCGCAACCTCGCTCCACGCATCGGCCTCGCCTATTCACCCAGCTTCGAGAACGGAATTCTGAGGAAGATCTTCGGCGAATCCGGGAAGAGCAGCATCCGCGCCAGCTACGGCATGTTCTACACCGCATTTCCCGGGCTCTCTGCCGGAATCATGTACGGCGTCCCTCCCTTCGGTTACAACTATCTCAGCCCGGCGCCTCCGCTCTTCGCCACTCCCTACATGAATTCGGGAAATGGAGCGCAAAATACCGATCCTTTTCCTCTGAATTTTCCGCCGCATAATGTCTCAGCCGGCAATCCCTTCACTCAATTCAATTTCGCCGCCGTCACTCCCATCAGCGCGGATCCTTATTTCTACTACCGCAATAGCGTCCCCTACACCGAAAATTACATGCTCTCCGTTCAACGCCAGATCACGCGCAATGCCTTGCTCACTGTCAGCTACGCGGGCAATCAGGGCCATCATTTGCTGGTGTTAGTGCCGGTCAATGTGGGCAATCCGGCGTTGTGCCTGAGTCTCAGCCAGCCCGGCCAAGTGGCTCCCGGCAGCGCCACCTGTGGACCGTTCGGTGAGGATTCCGCGTATACCTCGGCATCCGGCCAGTTCCATCAGGGCACGCGCGTCGGCCTGGGACCGGACTACGGGTCCACCACCGCTCAAAAGACCATCGGCAATTCCAATTACAACGCGCTGGAAACCACGTTCCGCCTGAATCTCAGTAAGCGCGCCAGTCTTCTTGCAGGCTATACGTACTCGAAGTCCATCGACGATGCTTCCAATCTCGGCGAACAGATCAACCCGTTCAACTATGGTCTGACGCGTGTCATCTCGTCATGGGACATGACTCACAATTTCGTCGCCACCTACACCTATGCCCTGCCTTTCGATCAGCTTCTTCGCCGCAACCGGCTGACGGAAGGTTGGAGCCTTTCCGGTACCACGCGCTTCGCCACCGGATTTCCGGTGACGCTGGCCGACGATTCGGACCGGTCCCTCCTGGGGACACTCGGCAACGGCGTAAACAATGAATTGCTGGACACGCCGCAGATGACCTCAGGACCGCTCGAAATCAATACCAACCCTCGCAACGGCCGGCCCGCGTTCAACACCAGCCTCTTCGCGCCGGAGACACTCGGCCAGTTGGGCAATGCACCCCGGCGTATGTTCCACGGACCGGGGATCGAGAATTTCGACATGCAGCTCAGCAAGACGATTCGCCTCACCGAATCTCAATCATTTGACATCCGCGTGGAAGCCTTCAATGTCTTAAATCACGCCCAGTTCTACGGACCGTCTTCGGTGGATGGAGAAGTCAACGATCCTAACTTCGGACAGGTAGTCAGCGCCGCGGCGCCGCGGCTGGTCCAAGTGGCGGTCAAATTTCACTTTTGACCGCATCGCGATCTCTCCCACCAGACTATTCCCGCCTATAAGACAAACCTAAATAAAAGCACCCGCCGCGCGAAACGACGCAGAGATTTTTAGCCGCTCTCTTTGACTTGGAAGCTGCATGAAAACTTCACTCGTAGTATCTCTCGGGCTACTGGTCAACGCGGCCCTCGATTACGCAGGAACTGGCGCATCCACGATCACGCTTTCCGCCACGCCCGCTGCCGTCAATTGTGGGACGTCGAATTGGGTCAACAGCGTGCTTGTCTCCGTAGTCCCCGGTGGGGAAGGAAAGGTCTACATCGGCCAATCCTCTCAAAACGCGTCCACGGGCTCCGGCATCGCGCAGATCTTGTTTCCGAACTACGGCGCGCACAGCGAACAATTTACATTGTCCGATCCTTCCGGCAACGATACCATCAACCTCTGCAATCTCTACGTCGCGGGCGAGATCCCCGGCGAGATCGCGCTGGCCAGTTGGAATTACAAGAACGGCACATCCACCGGAAACGAAATGGTGCTGGTTCAGGCCCAGTCTTATCTCGGCCCCATTCCCAGTAGCGAACCCGTGGGATGTACCGGTGCATCGGGCCCTTTCGTTCCAATCGGCCCGGCTGGCTTGCTCCAGGATTCCTCGCTCACCGACACCGATCCTTCCTACTACTTCAGCCGCATTCGCGCCCAGGTGATTCCCGGACAGGAGGGCAAAATTCAGCTGGCGTGGTGCAACGGAGGTACGGATGGATTCTTCCACATCTTATTTCCCAACGCTGGCAACCTTTATCAGCACAGCGCCTGGTCCGAGGGCTGGGATTTGCAGGACCCCACCGGTCAGAACGGCCTTTCCATGTATGACGGCGCGGTTTCCGGCGCTCCCTTCCACGGCTGGGGCTTCGTGCCGGAAATCGGCACGGAAGGATTGCAAGTGGCTTTGTGGCAACTGCAGACCAATGGCAGCGTCGTGGATGCCTCCAGCGTCTATTCATTCTCGGGAACCAGTGGCACCCCTCCCGCCACCTTCAGCGCCACTGCATCTCGCTTACGCTTCCGCGTTGAGCCCGGATACTGCGGCAAATTCTATTTTGGTAACAGCTCCCTAAGTCCATCCACGGGCACCGGGCTCTATAAGACTTTGTTTCCAAATTGCGTCGGAGGCTGGAGCGAGGAATTTGCGGCCATCCCTGACTCCACCGTAAATGTCCCGGTCACCTTGAACATCGCCCAGGAATTCGCCACCGATTTCTTAAGCTCAGAGGCCCTCTCCGTTGCGCCTTATGGCGGCTCGGCCTCAGCCAGTTCCCAATCGGTAGGCGGTGGTACGACCGTTCTCTCCACTTCGCCTGCCGCGCTTGGAACCGGCTTCGTTCACAGAATCTCCATTTCGGTGACGCCAGGCCAGGAGGGCCAAGTGTTCATCGGCACCTCGGCCATGAGCACGGACCTCGACGGGGTGGCAGCCCTCCTTTATCCGAACACGCTAGGCCGCTGGTCCGAGCAATTCGATCTCGTCGATCCCCAGGGCGACGGAATCGATCTGAGCGCCCTTTACATAATGGGCGAAATCGCCGGAGAATACGTCCGGGTGGTGACCGAAAACACCGGAATCACGCCGGCCACGCCGCTCAGCGTCTACCTCGCCAACGCCATCTCGTTCCCCGGCTCCTGCACCGGCAGTTCGTATACCTATGCAGTCCCGCTCACCGGTTGCCCCGGAAGCGCGCCCGTTTCCGCGCTACGCATCCAGGTTGTCCCTGGGCAGGACCCGGCCGTGTTCGTTGGCACCTCGGCCATGCTGTCCGACACGGAGCCGGACCCAACCTTGTCCGATACGGCCAAGATCCTCTACCCCAACTGGGGCGATTACGATGTTCATGAGGGCTTCTCAGAAACATTCAATCTGGCCTGCCAGGATGGAACAAACTGCCTCACCAGCGATGCGTTCTCGCTCTGGCCCGAGTATGCTTATTATCCGGTCTTAGTCGCGGTTTGGCAGCACTAAGCGGGTTGTACGGCTTCCTAAGGGAAACCACCGGGTGGACGCGTCTCCACGCACCAACTGAACGCGGTATTACACAACTCTTACAAACGCCAATAGACTTCCCTGTTAGCTTGGAACTTAAGGGTTAGCAGGTTGCTGAAAAAACCCGGCAGACTAAAGTCCGCCCTACGCAGGAACACTTATGTTATTGACAGCCCGTGTAGCGTAGGCGCCCACGCCTGCGGATCGCGGATGTGGGGCTTTTTCAGCAACCTGTTAGGGCATTCAGGGAGATCTTCTTGACCGAAATTCAGACTATCTATGAACACCGGAAACTGAACTGGGCCATTATCAGCGTTCTGGTTGTTTTGCACGTGGGCGCCATCGCTGCTCTGTTTATGTTCAGTTGGCGCGCTCTCATCACCTCCGTCATTCTTTATTGGGTGGCCGTCGGGTTGGGCATCAGCATGGGCTACCACCGGCTGCACACGCATCGTTCCTATAAGCTGCCGCGCGCGCTCGAATATTTCCTCGCCGTTTGCGGAACCCTGTCGCTCGAAGGCGGACCCATTTTCTGGGTGGCTACGCATCGCATCCATCACCAGTTTTCCGACAAGCCGGGCGATCCGCACTCGCCTCGCGAAGGCGCGTGGTGGGCCCACATCGGCTGGCTATTGGTCGGCGAATCCAAGCACAACGACACCAAAGTGATGGCCAAGTATGCGCCCGATCTGGCGAAGGACAAGTTTTACGCCAACCTGAACACGTACCATTGGGTGCCCCTCGTGGCCGTGTCGGTCGTGTTGTTCCTCATCGGTGGCCTTCCTCTGGTGCTCTGGGCCACTTGCATGCGCCTTACCTTCGGCCTGCATGCCACCTGGACCGTAAACTCCGTCACGCACCTGTGGGGCACCCGCCGCTTCACCACGCGCGACGATTCCCGCAACAACGTGCTCATCGCGCTGCTCACGTTCGGCGAAGGCTGGCACAACAACCATCACGCTCATCCCACTTCCGCCCGCCATGGCCTGGCCTGGTATGAGATCGATTTCTCCTGGATCCAGATCTCAATTCTCAAATATTTGGGCATCGCAAAAGCCGTGCGCGTGGCCAAGGTACACTCCGCCATCCCCGAGCGCGAAGCGGCTTAGGGTCGGCTCCGAGAGTTCGCCTCCCCGGAATTGGCGGGGTCGGGCTGGCGCCCTCCGGGATCGGCGGGCAGGCGCAGTTTAGAAAAGCCGCGCCCCCAGTCCTGAACCGCGACCTTGGGGAGCGGTTTGTCTTAATCTGGAACTATGGTAGTCGCCGGACGCCGCCGCTCCATCGCGTTCTTCATCGCCCTCGGGGTCGGCCTCGTCTCCATCATCGTTCTGCTGTACATCGGCTGGGTGGTGCTGCGCTGGCACAATGGCATCCTGCTGTTCTTCGCATCGCTGCTGGCCGTTATCGCCCTCACCATCGTGGTTTTGAACACCACGTTCCTGGTCCGCGAGATCCGTCGCAACGAGCAGCACGACGCCTTCATCAACGCGGTCACACATGAGCTGAAGACTCCGGTCGCGTCCATTCGCCTCTACCTGGAAACCCTCCAAACCCGTTCCGTCGACGAGACCAAACGCCAGGAGTTCTATCGCACCATGGTGGAAGATAGTGACCGTCTGCTCGCCACCATCGAGCAGGTCCTGCGCACCGGCCGCATCGGTTCCACCAGCCATCGTAAGCTGCATCTGAGCCAGATCGATCTCAACACCGTCATTGAGGAATGCCTCGCCCGAACCCGAGCGCTGCACCGCCTTACGGCCGACGCGCTCCAGTACCGGCCCGGTCCCGCGGTCACCGTCATGGGCGATCTCGACGAAGTGCGCGCCGCGGTATCGAACCTAATTGATAATGCCGTAAAGTATTCTGGAAGCGCCGTGCAGGTCCTGGTCGAAACATCCCCGGTGGATGACAAGTTCGTTTCACTTCGCGTCCGCGATCAAGGCCCCGGCATCCCCAAGATGGAGCTGAAGCAGATTTTCAAGCGGTTCTACCGTGTCCCTGGGCCGCTAGCCACACGCGTCAAGGGAACCGGCCTCGGCCTCTACATCGTCCGGTCCGTCGCCAAACGGCACGGAGGTCGGGCTTGGGCCGAGAGCGAAGGCCCTGGCCGTGGGAGCACCTTCATTTTGCAGCTTCCCATTGTGAAATTAACAAAGTGAAACTAACAAAATGAGCCGAGTTCTCGTGGTGGAAGACGAACAACACCTCGCCGAAGGTCTTCGTTTCAACCTGGAAGCCGAGGGTTACCAGGTCCAATTGGTAGATACCGGCGAAGCCGCGCTCGAAAAGCTGAAGGCCGAGGCTGCGGCCTTCGACGTCGTGATTCTGGACGTCATGCTCCCGGGCATCGACGGATTCGGCGTCATCTCTCAGATGCGCGAATCCGGCCAATTCGTGCCCACGCTCATGCTCACCGCACGTGGCCATGCCGAAGATGTTCTGCAAGGCTTTGCGGCCGGCGCCGACGACTATCTGACCAAGCCGTTCGAGCTTTCCATCTTGATCGCCCGCATTCGCGGCCTGCTGCGGCGTCGCGAGTGGCTCCAATCCGCCGCCGGATCGCCTCCGGAGGCTACGCCCGCGCCGGCCAGCGAGCCCCAGCATGCCTTCACCTTCGGAGACAAATCCGTCGATTTCGACGGCCTGCAGCTCCACGTCCGCGACCAGGTCTTCCCGCTCACTCTGATGGAGGCCAACGTTCTTCGCTATCTGATCGAAAACGAGGGCAAACGTGTTTCCCGCAAAGCCATGCTCGCCAACGTCTGGGGGTTGCACGAGGACACCGACACGCGCGCCATCGACAACTTCATCGTGCGCCTGCGCCGCTACATTGAGGACGATCCCACGCGCCCCCGCCATCTGCAAACCGTTCGCGGCGTCGGTTACCGGTTTGTCGCCACGCCTTCGGCGTAGCTCCCGGAATTGGGGATTGGGGATTGCCGGAGCAGCCAATGGCTAATCCCGGCGCGCAAATGCGCGCCCTTTCCCCAATCCCGGCGCGCGAATGCGCGCCCACCCCAACCCCGGCGAGCGCACGCCAGCCCATCAAGCCTGAATTGACACCGTCCCGCCCGATTCGCTAATCTGAATTGACCACAAGTCTCCCAGGGAGAAGGTCTGTCTTTATGAAAACTCTTATTCCGTCCGAAAGGGAAATCGTGCGCCAGTGGCACGTTGTCGACGCCGCCGACCAGGTTCTCGGCCGGATCGCCAGCGCCGCGGCTATGATCCTGATGGGCAAGCACAAGCCCACCTACACCACCTTTCTGGACACCGGCGATCATGTCATCGTGATCAATGCAGCCAAAGTAAAGCTCACCGGCCGCAAGGAAAGCCAGAAAGTTTATCGCCGCCATTCCGGTTATCCCGGCGGCCTCACCGAAGTCGGCGCCGCCAAAATGCGCGCCACGCGCCCAGCCAGAATGATCGAGCACGCAATCGCGGGAATGCTCCCGAAGAACAAGCTCGGGAAACAAATGTATCGCAAGTTGAAGGTCTATGCAGGCGACAAGCATCCCCACCAGGCTCAAAAGCCGGCGGATTTGTCGGTATCTTAAGTGTCCCGAATGTCTTTCTCCCACCCTGCCGTCACCTTCAAACCAACAACCAACAAGGAAGGTATCTGAGTGGCAGGATTAGTTCAACATTTAGGAACCGGCCGCCGCAAAACAGCGGTCGCGCGCATCTTTTTGCGATCGGGCAAAGGCCAGATCACGGTCAACGGACGGAGCTTCGAAAGCTACTTCGTCAATGAAGCGGCCCGCGCGCTGGTGCGGCAGCCTCTGCTCGCGGCCGAACTGGCCGACAAGTTCGACATTCTGATTTTGGCGGATGGCGGCGGCCCCAACGGCCAGGCCGGCGCCGCGCGCTTGGGTATCGCCCGCGCCTTGCTCGAGTTCAATTCCGAGCTCCGGCCAAAGTTGAAGCAGCTTGGATTGCTGAGCCGCGACCCGCGCTCCCGCGAGCGTAAGAAGTACGGTCAAAAGGGCGCGCGCAAGCGGTTCCAGTTCTCGAAACGATAGGTTTGGCGTTCACACGAGTGTGAACGCGGCACGCAGGAGTGCGTGCGCCACGTCAGATTTCGTCAGGGCACACAAATTCCGCTTTGGGCCGTGTGCGCGGGCATGATCGGGCGAAACCGTTAACCCAGTAATCAAGGAGGCAATTTGCCATCAATCTCCATGAAGGAATTGCTCGAAGCAGGCGTTCACTTCGGGCACCAGACCAAGCGCTGGAATCCAAAGATGAAAGAGTACATCTTTGGCGAACGTAACGGTATCTACATCATCGATCTCCAAAAGACCTTGAAGCTGTTCAAGGACGCCATGCGCTACGTTGCCGAAGCGGCGGCGCAAGGCAAGACCGTGCTGTTCGTGGGCACCAAGCGCCAGGCGCAAGAGGCTATCTCCGAAGAAGCCACGCGCTGCGGCCAATATTATGTCAATCAGCGTTGGCTGGGCGGCCTGCTCACCAACATGCTGACCGTGCAAAAGTCCATCAAGCGGTTGAAGGAACTGGATGTCATGGCGGCCGAGGGCGCCGGTTACGAAGGCCGCGTGAAGAAGGAAGCCAGCCGGCTGGAGCGCGAACGCAAACACCTCCAGCAGAACCTGGCCGGCATCAAGGATATGTCAGGCCTGCCCGACGTGCTCTTTGTGGTGGATTCCAACAAGGAAGCCATCGCGGTGAAGGAAGCGCGGCGGCTGGGGATTCCGGTGGTCGCGGTGGTCGATACCAATTGCGATCCCGACGAAGTGGATCACGTGATTCCCGGCAACGACGACGCCTTGCGCGCCATCCGGTTGTTTACCACCAAGGTGGCCGACGCGGTGATCGAAGGCCGGGCCCTCGCTACCGAACAGGATTTCGCGGCTGAAAAAATCATCACCGACGAAACTCCCACCGAAGAGATTCTGGAGTACACGCAGTTTGATCCGCAACAACTGGATCAGCTCATGTCGGAAGGTCTGTCCGACGAAGATCTGCCATCCATGTCCCTGCCCCGCAAGGGCCCGGGATCGGAATCGAGCGAAGCAGTCAGCACCACTCCGCAGACGGTAGAATAGCTTAAGTCACAGGCGGCGCGACCGAGACGAACACCACGCTCTCCGCCTGCCCACTCATCAAGAATTAGAATCGACAGGGAAGCCATGGAAATCAGTGCGAAATTAGTGAAGGAACTCCGCGACCGCACCGGCGCGGGCATGATGGAATGCAAGAAGGCCTTGATCGAAACCAAGGGCAATCTGGCCGAGGCCGAGATCTACCTGCGCAAGGCTGGCATCACCAAGGCCGGAAGCAAGGCCACGCGCACCACGCGCCAGGGCACCATCGGTAGTTACATTCACCCCGGGTCGCAGTTGGGCGTGCTGGTGGAAGTAAACTGCGAATCGGATTTCGTCGCGCGCACTGACGACTTTCAGCAACTGGTGAAGGACCTTGCCATGCAAGTGGCCGCCGCCGACCCGCAGTTTATCCGCAAAGAGGACGTCACCGCCGAGGCGCTGGATAAAGAGAAGGACATTCAGCGCGCCCGTGCACTGCAGGAAGGCAAGCCCGAAAAGATGGTGGACAAAATCATCGAAGGGCGGCTCGCCAAGTTTTATGAAGAGATCTGCCTCTACGAGCAGCCCTTCATTCGCGAGAACTCCACCACCATCGGCGACCTGATTAAGGCCGCCATCGCCAAGCTGGGCGAGAACATTTCGGTCTCGCGCTTCGTCCGATTCAAGGTGGGAGAAGCGGCTCTGATCGAAGAAACCGCCGAGCACACCCCGCCGTCAGCCTAATGGCAAAACATGCCACAGCTGCCTGTTTGACGTGGCGCCCCGTCGACGGCTGTAATGCTGGTAACGTTATTTCACGCCATGCCTAAATACAAGCGCATCGTCCTCAAACTGAGCGGTGAAGTTCTGGCCGGCGGGAGCCCGTTCGGCATAGATCCGGAGCGCGTGAAGAGTCTGGCGGAGGAGATTGCCGAAGTGGCGCGCACCGGCATCCAAATCGGCCTGGTGGTGGGCGGCGGGAATTTCTTTCGCGGAGTCTCGGCCGCGGCCATGAAAATGGATCGCGTCGCGGCGGATCATATGGGCATGCTCGCCACCGTTATCAATGCCTTGGCGCTCCAGGACGCGCTCGAGAAAGCCGGCGTTCCAACCCGCGTGATGACCGCCATCCAGATCCATCAGGTTGCCGAGCCCTACATTCGCCGCCGCGCGATTCGTCACCTGGACAAAGGCCGCATCGTGATTTTCGCCGCCGGAACTTCCAACCCCTATTTTTCCACCGACACCGCCGCCACCTTGCGCGCGCTCGAGATCCACGCCGACGTGATCGCCAAAGGCACGCGCGTCAACGGCGTCTACGACAAGGATCCGCTGCGGCACGACGACGCCGTGCTGTATCCGGAAATCAGCTATCATGACGTGCTGGCAAAGGCGCTCAAGGTTCTGGACGCTTCCGCTGTCGCCATGTGCCGCGACAACCAGCTTCCGATCCTGGTTTTCAATTTGAATACATTCGGCAATATAATGCGAATGAGCATGGGCGAATCCATCGGAACACTCATTCACTAGGTTCCGCCCCGGCTCCTTTAGGCTCATATGAAAAACGAACCGTCCACAACCACCCAAACCGCTCACAACTTTCAAAACGCCAAAGAGATCGACGCGCAAGCCCGCTCCCGCATGGATAAAGTGCTTTCGGACCTGCAGCACGAAATGGCCGGCGTTCGCACCGGACGGGCCTCCATGGGCCTGCTCGATAATGTGCGGGCCGAAGCCTACGGAACGCCCATGCCGCTCAACCAGTTGGCCACTCTGCATGTGCCCGACGCCACCATGATCACGGTGCAACCCTTCGATGTCTCGCAAATCGGGGCTATTGAGAAGGCCATTCGCGCGGCCGATCTGGGATTGAATCCCGCCAACGACGGCAAGCTAATCCGCGTGCCCATCCCTTCGCTGACCGAAGAGCGGCGCAAGGATCTGGTCAAGAAGGTACACCACATCGCCGAAGATCATCGAGTGGCCCTGCGCAATGTTCGCCGCGACAGCAACGAGCACATCAAGAAGCTTTTGAAAGACAAGCTGATCAGCGAAGACGAGGAACGCCGCGCGCTGGACGAGACTCAAAAGCTGACCGACAACTACATCTCCCGGTTGGACCAGGCCGTCAAGACCAAAGAAAAAGAAGTTCTCGAAATCAAGTAGAGCCTTCTTCGTGAACCCGAACGCCGGCTACGCGGCCGGCCGGATACTGCAGCAGGAAGCTGCCAGCCCGGTCGGTCGAGACTTCCCGCATTTCCTCGTCGTCGGTTTCCACCAGATATTTTTGTCGCGGTTTCAACCCGATCACCAGCAGCGTCCCTCCGCCTTCCATGGGAAATTGAAAAGGCGTGTGCCCCAGGATGACGCTCGCGTCGCCCAGTTGTAGAGGCTTCGGGGCGGACGATCCCGAGCTCAGGTTGACCAGCGCGACTTTGCCGTCGTGAAAGAACTCAGCTTCCCCGCCGTATAATCCAAACCAGTCGGCGTCTTCGTCCCAGCCCGAGCGGACAAAGAGGGTTCCGGAATTGGGGTCGTGAAACACCAGCGGGAGCTGATAATAGCTGAGCCCTGGCTGGTACGGGTTGGCCCACAGAAACTCGTAGGGCGCGCCGAACGGAGTCATCATCAGGAAGCGGTCCTGAATCAGCCAGCCTTGCAGGAACTGGTTTTCCAGACCGTTGTTGTCATAGGCCACCATGCTCAATCCGGCCGCGCGCGCGAGCGCAGCCCGGTTCAGATCCGGTTGGCCGCTGTCCTGGTACATGGGGATGCGAAATTCATTCTCAGGCGCCCGGTATGGCGCCGGATAGTTGCCGGCAATCAGATAGGTCGGCAAGTGCGCAAAATACTCCGCGGCGCCTTCGCGCAGATCGATTTTCAGATTGTCCCGAACCGCGTGCAGCATCTCGAGCAGGGGGTACAGGTCGGGCAGCGGCGCTTCGGGCGGCGGGGAGGCCGGGTGCAACATCGCTTTCAGCGGGGCTTCCTCCAGGTGCCGGCTACCGTCCGCCGTTGCGATGAGCGCCAGTATCCGATCCCGCCGCGCTTGGATTCCATCGGTTGTGGATTTTTGAATCAGTTGATGTATCTTCGCGCTCAGCGCCGTGGATTGTTGGGAGCTCAAAACCGGCTGGCACCAGTCGTATACCAAGGCCAGTTGGCGAAGGTCATCCGTCTTTCCCAAGGCCCACTCCACGGCCTTCTTCCCGGCCGCCTCGTCACCCGCTACAGCAAAGTAAAGCGCCAGTGCAAAGCCCGGCTCGGGCAGGCTGGGCGAACCTTTGACCAACAGTTCGAACTGGCGCCAGCGCTGGGATTCGCGTTCGCGCTCGCGCTTCAGCAAGCGCAGCCGCTGGGCGGTCAGGATCAGCCGGGGATGCTCGGTATAGACGCGATATTCATCCTCTTGCGCCTGGAGCAGCGCTGCAGACGCCAGGCCAACCGCGACCAAGCCTCTGAGCCAACCCCCAATCCCCAATCCCCAGGCCCCCCATCGCCAATCCCCAATTGTGTCACACCAAAGAAGTTGTGTCAGTGTGACACAGTCCTAGCCGTCCCACGCCGCAGTGGGAGGCTGGACAGCGCTCAAAACAAAGGAAAAACCGGTGGTGCGCGGCGTGCACTTGAGGGGACTGAATTGATGAAGTGACCTTTGAAACCTGCCCTCTGCTTGCAATGAGCGGGACGGGGTCAATGAGCGGACTGGTGAACGGCGTGCTTGCGGGAACCGGTGCTTTCGAGATTTGCAACCGCTTTGACTCTGAACGGCGAGTTGCAACAGAGGGGTTTTTTTATGGCGCTTCGTCAAACGAACCGATCCGACTCGCAGCTTGGAATGGTTTCGGCGGCGTTTGGCATTCGTAGCGGGGATAGCAGGACGCGGGCCTCGCTCGCGAAGGAACTGAAAGTTAGTATCCGGTCAGACGTGCCGGCGCTAGATCCTGTCCGCACCGGAACCGGCGGCTTCGTAGAGTCCCACCAGCCGGCTCCCGGTGCGGGTTTTGTTCAAACGCTAACAGTGTAATCGAAGATCCTTAACGTTACAAGCGTGTTATAGCTTGTGTGCGTTATAGCTTGCTAGCCGTAAGTAAGATTACCTCAGCCTGTTGTCCGCGAACGGCATCGATCGCTTCGGCCAACTGCCTCCATTCCAGATCAGGATCGCCCTCCACATAGACCGGCCAGTCCGGCGGCCGGCGAGCGAGTTCATTCTTCAGTAGAGCGCCCAAGTCCTCCAAGGCGACGGGGTCGGACCCGACGTAGAGCTTGGCACTGCGCCCATCGCGTACTACTCGGACCAGCAACGGCTGAATACCCGGACTTCTAGGTGCTGTGACACCGGGTCTAATCAGATGGACCCGCAATCCGTGGCGGGCCAGCGGTGTTATGGTGACCCAAAACACGCGAATGGCCGCTCGATGGACGATTTCACACGTCGGGACATTGCGATGGTCTTGCGGGCGACCAGCAGGGTTCGGACCGGCGCCGGCCCAGGCTGAGTCATCGGATGACTTCTCCAAAACACCACGAGCATTTCCTGACGCCAATTCACGGCCGCGAGGATGGTCATCGCAATTCCGACAGGGCCGAATAACAGAAGCGCCGCCAAGAGGGCAGCCCCCAGATCGGTGGAGCTAAAGTACTCCCCGCCGTCCTCATAGATCAGCAGCCAGGGCTCATTGAGATTCAGGCTGCTCTGGTCTTCACGGATGTCCAAGTCCACAACATAGTGCCCCTTCCCACCCTGGAACGTCCCAAAGAGATCGCTGCCACCAATTGACCGCGTTGTTAAGCCTCCTGTGCCACGCGCCAGGATGCGCCCTTCTTTCGAAACAGACCACGCTACTGCGGCCAGGTTCACCGCGTCATTTAAGCGCGTCCGGTCGGCGTGCAGCTCGAGCTGCATAGCGTAGAGGATCTCCACATTGATGTCGAATTCCGCTCGAAGGTGGCCACGCGACAATGAAATCGGAACGTTTAACGGCAGCCACACGCGTGTAAAGTACCAGCCCGCCCAGACGCCCAACGAGGCGAGTGGGATCAGTACCAGCCCCAGCCCGATCCGAATGGTCAGAGGGATTCGACCAATCACATTTGACTTAGACACCGATGCCTTATAATCGGATCAAGGCCAAAAAACATGTACCTGCGGTGCGCGCTCTCTCTTCTCTTCGCTATTTCCTTATTCGGCCAAGCGCAGAAACCGGACGTGGCCCCCAACCCCCAAGCTCCAGCCCCTCCGCCGATTCAGGTGCAGGTGAACGAAGTCATCGTTCCCGTCACGGTGACCGATGAGAAGGGCCGCTTTGTGTCGGATCTGGATCAGAAAGACTTCACCGTCTACGACGAGGGCAAGGAACAGCAGATCCAGTTTTTCACGCGCGAGCGCAGCCAGCCGGTGGTGGTCGGATTCCTGATCGATTTGAGCAACTCGAGCCGCCTGCATTGGAAGAATTATCAGGACGCGGCCGTCGAGATGGTGCAGAACCTGATTCCGGGCGACAACCCCAAGTTCAGCGGTTACCTGATCGGCTACTCGAACACCGCGGACCTGATGATCGACACCTCTACCGACCCCGAGCCGATGGTGCAGAAGCTCCAGAAGCTGAAGCCGAGCGGAGGAGCTGCGCTCTATGACTCCATCTATATGGCCTGCACCAGCCGCAAGCTGATTCAGGGGGAGCCGATCGAACCGCGGCGCATCCTGGTGATCATCGGCGACGGGCACGACAACTCGAGCAAGAAGACGCTGGATGAGGCGCTCGAAATCGCGCAGAGGAATCTGGTGACCATCTACGGCGTGAGCACCGTGGCCTTCGGGTTCTCGAACGATGATTCCAAGAACCTGGTTCGGCTGGCCGAAGAGACCGGCGGCCGCGTGGAATATCCGCTGGAGGGCGTGTACAAGGACGTGGCGGGCTACCTCTCCACGCCGTCCGATGAAGGCAATTACGCGCTGAAGGTCGGCACTGGCCAATACGCGGCGGAGATTGCCAACGGAATGTATCGCTCGGTCGAAGCCGTGGTGGGCGAAGTGACCACCCAGTACATCATTCGCTATATTCCCAATTCCACCGATGCCAAGCGTCAGTTCCGGAACATCGAAGTCAGGGTGGGTCTGGCGAACGTGAAGGTACGGGCCAGAAAAGGATATTATCCCAACGCGCCGTAATGGCCGATAAGATATTCTTGGATTCTGAATTCTGGCTTCTTCTTCAGATTCAGATTCGTGTGAACTCTCATGACGACGTCCGATTCCACTGCGCAAAGCCGAGTCGGCATGTATTCGATTGTGCAGGCCCAGATGCCCGAACAAGGTTTGGTGAACCTGGGCGTGCTGCTCGAAGATCCGGAATCCGATTCGCTCGGCGTGCGCTTCCGCCGGGATTTGGAATCGCTGGTCGATTTAGAAGCTGATTTAGAAAAAGACGAAGAAGAAGACCTGGATGTGCTGCGCGCCCTGGGTGACGATCTGGCCGAAAAGGGGCGCCAGATGGGCGCCGAAAAATTATTCGATTACCTGGAATCCAATCTCTCGGGCGCCATTCGGGTGACGGACCGCCAAGAAATACTGGTGGAGGATTTTGGGAGTGCACTGAACCGGCTGTATTTGAAGAACGTCCAAAGCAATGTGCTCGAATTCAAGACCCATCTTCCGCGCTACTCGCTGCGCGCGGCTGCCGGAAAATTTCTCGAGAACCAGGAGATTCAAGAAGACGGCTGGATGGAAGCGCCGGAAGATCTGCGCCTGACGAGCGACATGTTTGTGGGGCAAATCACGGGGCGCTCCATGGAGCCGCGCATTCCAGACGGGGCGTGGTGCGTCTTCCGGCACGGCGTTACCGGATCGCGGCAAGGGAGACTGGTGCTGGTGGAAAATATCGAGACCACAGGCAATAATCGTTACACCGTGAAACGCTACGAGAGCGAGAAAGCGCCGGACCCCGAAGAGTCTAATACTGGTGCCTGGAAGCACACGCGCATTCGCCTGGTATCGCTCAATCCCGAGTTCCCATCCTGGGATCTGGATCCGGACGAAGAAAAATACCGGATCCTGGCCGAGTTCGTTCGCGTGCTGGACTAGACGCGAGCCGCGAGCTGCCGCACCACATACGGCAAGATGCCTCCGTTGCGATAGTATTCGGCTTCCTGCGGCGTGTCGATGCGCACCACTACATCGAATGTCTTGTCGCCCGCTTTCACGTGCGCTCTGGTTCCGTTGGCGACGGCTTCCGGAATGCCGCTGATGGAATACTCTTCGAAGCCCGTCAGCCCCAGCGATTCGTGATTCTGCCCCGGCAGAAACTGCATCGGCAGTACGCCCATCCCAACCAGGTTCGAGCGATGGATGCGCTCGAAGCTTTCCGCAATCACGGCGCGAACTCCCAGCAGCAGTGTTCCCTTGGCGGCCCAATCGCGCGACGAGCCCGAGCCGTACTCTTTCCCCGCGATGATGAGCAACGGAGTGCCTTCCGCCTGATACTTCACCGAGGCATCGTAGATGGACATCTTCTCGCCGCTGGGCACGTGCGTGGTCCAGCCGCCTTCGGTGCCGGGAGCGAGCAGGTTGCGCAGCCGGATGTTGGCCAGTGTTCCGCGCACCATCACTTCGTGGTTGCCGCGGCGCGCGCCGTAGGAATTGAAATCGCCGGGTTTCACGCCTTCAGCGATCAGGAATTTTCCAGCGGGGCTATCGGCGGGAATGTTTCCGGCCGGTGAGATGTGATCGGTGGTGACCGAATCGCCGAGCATGGCGAGGACGCGGACGCCGGTGAGATCCCGCACCGAGGTCTTGGGATCCACCATATTTTCAAAATACGGAGGCTTGCGGACGTAGGTGGATTTTTCGGACCACTCATATAAATCGCCGGTGGGAACCTTCACCGAGTTCCAACGCTCGTCTCCCTGGAACACTTGCGAGTACTGTTTCTGGAACATCTCGGCGCGGACCGAGCGCTTCACCACACTCTGGATTTCATCGCTGGATGGCCAAATGTCCTTGAGGAAAACGCCTTGGCCGTTGTGGTCCGAACCAAGCGGCTCGTTCTGCAGATCGATATCCACGCGGCCGGCCAGCGCGTACGCCACCACCAGCGGCGGCGATGCGAGATAGTTGGCTCGCACCAGCGAGTTGATTCGCCCTTCGAAGTTGCGATTGCCGCTCAGCACCGCGGCGACGGTGAGTTTTCCTTTTTGCACTGCGTCAGCCACCGGCTCGGGCAGTGGTCCGCTATTGCCGATGCAGGTGGTGCATCCGTAGCCCACGAGATTAAATTGCAGTTTTTCGAGGTAGGGCGTAAGACCCGCGTCGTCCAAATAATCGGTGACGACTTTCGAGCCGGGCGCGAGGCTCGACTTCACCCACGGCTTGATCTTAAGGCCCTTCTCGACGGCTTTCTTGGCCAGCAGTCCGGCGGCGATCATGACGGACGGATTCGAAGTGTTGGTGCAACTGGTGATGGCGGCGATGACCACCGAGCCGTCTTGAATGGTCGACTTCGATCCATTGGTCGCGACCTCGGCGGTCTTTTGCGCGGCGTTCAATGTGTCCAGGAAGTTTTTCTTTACATCCGGAAGGTTGATGCGATCCTGGGGCCGCTTGGGCCCGGCCATGGACGCGACGACGGTCGAGAGATCGAGTTCAAGCGTATCGGAATACTCGGGGTCGGGCGAATCGGGCGTAAGGAACAGGCCTTGGGCTTTGGCGTAAGCTTCGACCAGCGCGATCTGTTCGGCCGAGCGATTGGAGAGCCGCAGATAATCGAGCGTCTGATGATCGATCGGAAAGAAACCGATGGTGGCGCCGTATTCAGGCGCCATGTTGCCTATCGTCGCCCTATCAGCCAGGGGCAGCGCAGCCACGCCGGGTCCATAAAACTCGACGAACTTGCCGACCACACCCTTCTTGCGCAGCCTCTGGGTGACAGTGAGAACCAGATCGGTGGCGGTGCAGCCCTCGGCGAGGCGGCCCTTGAGCTTGAATCCGACCACTTCGGGCAGCAGCATCGAGATGGGCTGGCCGAGCATGCAGGCTTCGGCTTCGATTCCGCCGACGCCCCAACCGACCACCCCCAGGCCGTTGATCATGGTGGTGTGCGAATCGGTACCGACCAGAGTATCGGGATAAGCCAGCACGGGCGACTGTTTGCGATCGGTGAAGACCACGGGCGCGAGATATTCCAGATTCACCTGGTGCACGATGCCGGTGTCGGGCGGGACCACGCGGAAATCCTGGAACGCTTTTTGGCCCCAGCGCAGGAATGCGTAGCGCTCCTGATTGCGCTGGAATTCGAGCAGCGCGTTGACACCGAATGCAGCGGCGGTGCCGAACTCATCCACCTGCACCGAGTGATCGATCACCAGATCGGCGGGGATGAGTGGATTGGCGCGTTTGGGATCGGCGCCCATGTCGCGGAGGGCGTCGCGCATTGCCGCGAGATCGACGACACAAGGGACTCCGGTGAAATCCTGAAGCAGGACGCGCGCCGGGCTGAAGTTGATCTCTTTCGCTGGCGCGCCGATTTTCCATGCGCTCACGTATTCGATGTCCGAAGCTTTTACCGTCGCGCCGTTTTCGGTGCGCAGTAAATTCTCCAGCAGAATCTTAATGGAATAGGGGATCCGAGCGATGTTCGCGCCGCGCCTGGCAAGGGCTTCGAGCGCGTAGTACTTGTATTGACTGCCTCCGACGGTCAGCGTGGAAGCAGCACCAAAGCTATTCAATTGTGGCATTTACTTTCATTGTAGACGCTGAGGGCAGCATGGGGCTCTTCGCACAGACTCGTCGTTGACGGATCAGCGGCTGAGCTCAATCAAATTGACGATGGCTATTAAGGCGACGAAGGCATAAATGCGCCAAGATCTCAGGAGATCCGCACGCAACAGCGGCAACTTCTGGTTCATAACCGGATGAGCAACGAAAACGGCGACCACAAAAAATGGCACTGATAGGGAATGGCGTATTGTCCATCCACCCGTGAAAACGAGAACCACCTGTGAGCATGCGGCTGATATCAGGAGCGCCCACCAAAACACGCGTCGGCTCGAAAGCCATGGCGGCATCGGCAAATGAAAACTGAGGTCATCGCCTCTGTCATCCTCGGGGACTTGTGAATCCGGCAAGCGTTATTGTACCGTGGGTTTCCACGCGAATATGCCGTGGCGGGCCGTGCCGTCTATTCGGGAAGCGAGGGATCTCTCGTGATTTTGAGAAGTCGCTTGAGATCGCGCATACCATGCAGGACGCGTAGAATCGCGACCGGCCTTGCATGGGGGTCATAAACAATCATGTAATTTGGGTACTTGGGAAGGGTCCAAAAGCGAAGAGGCCGCTTTGTCAAGTCACGGCGCAGATGACCTTGAAGAGGATTCTCAGCCAGCAATGCGCATGTTGATCGGATCTCTTCTTCCACCGCGTCCGCGGCATTTGGATTGTCTTCGTAGATGCGCAACCAGATAGCGTTCACATCGTCGATAGCTTCCCGGGTGAGCCGGAAAGAGGCCATTAGGGTTGCGTGCGGTGCTGATCATGCCGCTGTCGCAATTCTCGAAATGCTTCGTCGCCATCCACCGTTTCACCACGCTCTGCTTGCGCAAAGCCCTGCTCAATTTTGGCGCCAATGTCGGCGCGATTATCGGCCAGCAATTGTTCCTGTGCATGAAGCAGCCGAACCGCCTCAGCGACGAATTCATCAGCGGACTGGTAGGGCCCGCGCTCGACGTCTGCTTGAATCAGCGCTTCCAACTCGGGCTTGAGATGAATCGTCATACCTTTAGGCTACCTGATCCTACACGTATTCAGCGACGGCGACTCCGACGACGCCGAACGTGTGCGGGCTCCCCGGCGCGATTCGCGATTTGGGTGGCTACCTGCTGGCGCTCGGCGACAGTCGCTGGGGGCAGCATGGGGCTCCTCGCGCAATCCATCTGAGCCCTTTCACGCAACTGGTGCGCGCTGAGGTCACAGAGGGGCGGAATTGCGTGCGTTCTTTGGTGTTTCGCATGCTCGTAGGTGGATGTACCCTGAAAAGGAGGATACAAACCGTGTTCGCAATCCTCGAACTGAAGACCGCAACTCTGGACTACGGCATCGTCGGCTTCTCCCAGGCCCGCATGCTCGCGATTTTTCTGCTGGCGTTCGCCGTCCCGATGATCCCCTACCTGTTTTTGTACCTATCGCTCGGGGACAAGAAGAGCCAGACCGTACGCGCTGGGAGCAAGTTCTTCGCGTGGACGCATCCGCACCGTCATCCGGAACTGCTCCGCCACTAACGGCGACACCCGACGTTTACATGTATTCCGGCACCTGGATTCCCAGGACAGCGAGCGTGCGCTCCAGTTGCCCCCGAACGTAATCGGTCACCCATAGCAAGAACACGCGCTTCTCGCGGTTCTCTTCGCTCAAGACCTGATAATCGTGATAGAAGCTGTTGAACGCCTGCGCGAGCTGAAAAGCGTATTTCGCGACGTGCGCCGGCTCGCCGGAAGCGATGGCGCGCTCGATGGCGGAATCCGATTTCGACGCCATCACGAGCAATTGCCAAAAGTCTTCGGAAGCCAGCTGACGCGCGAGAACCGGTTGATCGAGTTCCTTCGTAAAATCCGGAAGCGCTTCGCCGCGTTCGGCGAGCTTGCGCAGGATGTTGCCGGCGCGAACCGCCGTGTATTGCACATATGGCCCTGTGTCGCCTTCAAAGCTCAACGCTTCCTGCAGGTCGAACGCGATGACGGAATTGCGCGTGAACTTCAGCATGAAATAGCGCAGCGCGCCGATGGCGATTTGTGCCGCTACCCGCTTGCGCTCGGCGGCGGGCGCTTCTGGATGCCGCGAATCCACTTCTTCGAGCGCCTTTTCGATCAGCTTGTCGATCAGGTCGTCTGCCTTAACCCCGAGCCCCTTCCGTCCGGAGACTTCGACATAAGTTTTCTTCTTGTCTTCCTCGGACAGTTCAATCCCGAGCTCGACGCAGGTCGACGGCGTGAGCGCGACCATTTCATAAGAGAAATGAATCGACTTGTCGGCTTGCTCGTCATATCCCAGCGCGCGCAGGCCGGCGGCGACGACGTCCTGCAAATAGGACTGGCGCGAGTCAATGACGTTATAGACGGATTGCGCATGACCGAACGGCGGGGCTGGGGGTTGGGAGCTGGCAGTCGTGATATAGACGCTCTTGTCGGCCCACCATCGGTAGTAGAAATCCTTCCCTGGCAGCAATCCAAACTTCCAAAGCTGATAAGCGATGTCCTTACCGACATACGTCACCGTATTGTTGGAACGCACAATCACTTTGCTGTCCTCGGTATCTTCGCCAGTCTGCTCTTTGAATGCGCTGGCGGGCATCACCCAGCAGCCTTTGTTCTTCCCTTCGGTTTCGAAATAAATCGCTTTGCGATCTTTCAACCGCTCGAAGGCCGTCTCCCAAAACTTGAGCCATACGACATCGCTTTCCCGCGGAAGCAGGTCGTAACCCACGTCCAGCCGGGCCATGGTGTTGAGATGGTATCCGACGATGGTTTCGCTGACCTCCGATGCCAGGCGCTCTAATTCACCTTCCCGATGCTCAATCGCGTGCAGTGTATGCTGCCGCCATTCCTTCAACTCGGCGTGCGATGACACCTCGGCGTAGAGATCCCAACAGTAATAGTCGAAGCGCGTGCTTTGGATGAGCTGAGCGACCTCATCGTAGGACATCTTCCGGAGAAAATGGAAGCCCGCGACAACGTCCGCCACCTGCACGCCGGTGTTGTCGATATAGTTCTGCACTTCCACGTTCCGGCCGCTGGACCGCAGCATGCGCACGAAGGTATCGCCCAGCACTGCATTGCGCAGATGACCGATGTGCGCGGCCTTGTTGGGATTAATATTGGTGTGCTCGACAATGATCTTGCCAGGGACGGGCACGCTATCCTCGGCGTCAACGCGCAGCAACGAAGCCGCGTAGGCTCCGCGATCCAGCCGCACGTTGATATAGCCGTTACCGGCCACTTCGAGGGCGCTCACGCCTTGAATGGATTCGAGGCCCGTCACTAACTCCGCCGCGATGGCGCGCGGAGCCTGCTTCAGCCGCCGGGCCAAATGAAATGCGACCGGAATCGCCAATTCGCCGAAGGACGATTGCTTGGGTTGTTCTAAGCCGCTCGCAACCTGGACGCCATACTTCGCCGTTACGTACTCAGACACACGGGCGGAAATCTTCTTTTCGATGGAATGAAACACTGATTATTAGTATGCAGTACGGGCTCTGGAGCGCGCACACGATATAATGGGACGTGCCCAAGGTAACCATAGACGGGAAGACTGTCGAATTCGAGCCGGGAAAGCTGCCCTATCAGGACCACGGAAAGCCCGAATCGATCCTCGATGTCTGCTTGAACTTTGGAATCCATCTGGAACATGCTTGCGGCGGAAACTGCGCATGCACCACTTGCCACGTGATCGTCAAGAAGGGGATGGAAAATCTGGATGAGATGGAAGACGACGAAGCGGATCGCTTGCTGATGGCGCCTGGGCTGACGCTTCGGTCCCGGCTGGGCTGCCAATGCGTCGTCCAAGGCGATGTGGAAGTAGAAATTCCCTCTTGGAACATCAACTACGTCAGCGAAGGCGGCGGGTCCATGAACCTGGGCGATGCGATTCCCGCGCCGGTCGGAAAGAAGTAGTCACTGTTTGCAAGAAGCACTTACTATTTGATGGACACGCTGAACGGCGTGGAAGTGGCTCCGTTCCCCAGCACGAGATCGATGTCCGTCGTACTTTGCTGCGGCGCGCCGAAGTTGATCTGGAAAACTCCTGCCGCCAATCCCGGCGCCGCTCCGGCATAGTAGACCGGCAGCATAGACGGATTGTTGTCCGCGCTCAGAATTTCAGCCCCCATTGGAATGGACGCGAAGGGTGCGGCGTTGATTTGGCCGTCCTGGCTGGGAGGACTGGTTTGTCCAAAGCCCGCCACATACAGGATCATTTCCGAACCTGGCGCCGCTGGGTTCGACGCGGAGTTCGCAGCGAAATCCCCGTTGAATACTCCCAGGATCTGCACACTGCTCGCGTTTACCGCAACCTGAACCGAATTGGATGGAACATTGTTGTATTGAACCTGTACGGTGGTGGCCGACTTATTGGCTAGTTCAAAGGGCGCCACCAGATCGATTTCCTGAGCGCTCACCGAAAGCAACGGCACAGCCACTCCGTCGAAAGTGACTTGGACCCCGGCCACGGTGGTCGCCAAAACTCCCGAATTCACGATTCCGGGTGTGGATGTAGCGGGTCCAATGTTCTTACCGAGGATTCGAAGCACTTCGCCAGCGGCTATCGCCGCCGACGCGGAATAATCCAGGGTTTGGGCGGCACTCAAAATGGAATTGAGCGAAACGGCGGGGGGCGTAGCATCGATTTTGGCGACGTAAGCCAACTGTGTACCTGTGGTTATGTTGGGAGCGTCGGTGCCCGCAACATAAGCCAAACCGGAGGAGTCCAACGCAATTCCGGAGATGGAGTTGAAATAGGTTGAAAACAGCAATTGCGTGAAGTCCGCGCTGAATTTGCTGACAAATCCCGGCCCGATTGCGATCTGGAATGGAATGGCAGTTTGAGGTTCGCTGGGAGCGGCTCCATCCAAAGCGCCCGCAATCCAAGGTTCGCCCGCGGAATCTACGGCAATGTACGCTCCGGCCAGACAGCCCGGCGCGCCCAAGTAAGTGAGGCCCTCCACCGCTTGCGCCTGGGGATCGAGTTTCAAAACGAACGCATTCACTTGCGGAGCGAATATGGCCGGCCCAATGCTGAATTGGACGCAAGTAGCGCTCACCTGCGGTTGGAATGCGCCCGAAGAGGCAGGTTGAGACAAACCGGCGCTCTGGCCCGTCAGGTAAATGTTGCCCCTCTGATCGAGAGCAATAGCGCTCACGCTGTCGAATCCCGCACCTCCGAGATACGTCGCATAGTCGAGAGCGCCAGAAGGATTGAAGCTCGCCAGGTACCCATCGTAGGAGCCGCCGCCGAATTGAGACTGCAACGCGCCCGAAGTGACGGGAAAATCCGGTGAGGTGGTGTACCCAGCCACCCAAGCGTTGCCACTGGCATCGAGCGCCAGGGACGCGCCGGAGGTGGAACACATGCCGCCCAGCAAGGTGGAATAAACCAGCGCGTTGCCGGCGGGAGCGATTTTGGTAACGAACGCGTCGCCCGTACTCGCCACCACGATCGGGTACGCGGATCCCAGGGTGCAACCGTCCACTGGCGCGCTTTGGAACGCGCCGGGTGTCACTGGAAAACCACCTTGGGTTGATCCGGTGATCACTGCCTCTCCGCTGTCGTCCACGGCGATGGCCGCTGGCATTGCGGCTTCGGTCCCGAGCAAGGTGGAGTAGATCAGTTGCGAGCCGGCCGGGTTCAGTTTCGCGACGAAGGCGTTCGTAGCGCCGATGAGCTTGGTCTGGAACGCTCCCGAAGTGGTGGGGAAATTCGGCGAGGAAGTGGAACCGGTAACGTAGGCGTTGCCGCTTTGATCCACTGCGATCGCGGCGGGTTGGTCCACTTCGTTTCCGCCGAGATAGGTGGAGTAAAGTACCTGGCTGCCGTCCGCGCTCCACTTGGTGACGAACGCGGAATTTTGAGTGGAGGCGCCCAGGAAAACGCGCGAGTCTGCCGGTGAAACGTAGAGCAACTGCGGCGAGATGGGATACGGCAGTGACAGCTGGGACCAGGTTTGTCCCGCATTGGTGCTCTGATAGAGCAGATCAGAATCGGCGGCGTACAGGGTCGACGGATTCCGGGGATCCGCTGCAATGCGGCTGAATTGCGAAAAGTTGACAGACGGTAGCAGCGGCGTGAAAGTCTGGCCCCCGTCCGAACTTTGCTGCAGTCCCGCGAGATTGACCAGGTACAGAATATTGGGATTACTGGGCGAGACGACGAGATCTTCGCTGTTGAAAACCTCTTGATTTGAGCCCGTGGTGAAGGTTTTTCCACCGTCGGTCGAGATCAGCAGACCGGACGGCGTCCCAAGAATCATGCTGCCATTGGAAGCCAAGAGGATGGCAAGAACCGGGGCCTCCAACTGGTTGGGCGGAGACACGACGGTGAGTTGGGTCCAGGTCTGGCCAAAGTCCGTACTGCGCAACAGAGCGTTGGGGATCAATCCATTGGCGCCGGTACTCGCAAATACCGTTCCCGATTGCGTGGGATGCGCCACGAGCGCGAGGATGTCAGCACCGCTGAATCCAATGTTCGCTGCGCTCCAATGCGCGGCGCCATCGGTGCTGACAAAGACACCTTGTGCGGTGCCGGCGTAAACGGTGGTGGAAGAGCCGGCATCCACCGCGAGGACGTTGGCGGGCGATGTGAGCCCAGCGCCGGGCGTTACGGAGAACGTTGTCCCGCCGTTGGCGCTGGAGAAAAAACCGCGCTGTGTCGCAACGTACAGCACGGACGGCTTAGAGGGAGCAGCCGCGATCGCAATGGCCGAAGTGGCCGATCCAAGCGCTGGCATGCTCCAGCTTTTGCCGGCGTTGGTAGTGACCAGGAGTGGCCCGGTTCCCAGTTGGCTCTGGAAGGGATTCACGGTGGGGAAATCGGTCGAGTTGGTGGTGCCCACAACATAAAGACCGCCTTCGGCATCGCGAGTGAATCCGGTGGCGATGTTCTGAGCAGTGCCGCCGAAGGATTGATCGAAGACGATTTCCGGATCGATCACCAGAGGCCGCTGGCGATCGTAAGCGCCGGTTCGGAATCGAACGCGCTGCGAAGCATCGATCCAATATGCGACATCCACGAGCTGCCTTTGGCCGGCAGCATCGACTTGATAGCCGACGGGTTTGGGCTGCCGGATCTGGATGGCGCCGGCGACCATAACAAGATCGCCCTTTGGATCGATGCGCATGTGGTCGATGCCATCGAATGTGAGCTTGATTCTTCCCGGATCGCGTCCGGCGCCGATTTCAAGATCGTATTCCAGGCGCTGCTGGTTTCCTCGAAACAGCAGATCGATGCCCGGATAAACGCTGCGCCACCGGACACTGCCGAAGAGGTCGTAGGAGGCGCGGAACTCGCTTCCCAGAATATAGTTGGCCTTACCTGGCATACGGTGGAGCGCTTCGAGTGACGGCGGATCACTTGCGCCGGACGCCGACATCCGAACGGCACGGCCGCCTAAACTCAAAACTGCCGCGCGCGAGTTAACGGAAAATGAATAGCCTGGCGTGTGAGAAACGTATTCCTGGCCACGAGCTTCAAACGCCAAGACGCGCGACACTCCTACCGGGCCCACATTTGCGCCAAAACAGGAGAATGTTAAGAAAATACAAAAGAAAACGCGCACAACTTTTCCTCCAAAGCGTGACGCGGGAAAGACGATTTGATTTTACCTACTTCTTGAGCCACAAGTCGAGAAACTTGTCTGCCAGATCCTGGGGGACGTTCGCGGTCACCTTGGTCTGCGCCTGCTGCTGGGTGACCTGAATCGAATCGTATAGCTTGAGCATGTCGGGCTGGTCATCGCGCGTGTTGAGGCGTCCGAACCCCACCAGGCCGCGCACCAGATCGTGAACGAACTTCGCATCGCGCTCGGTATTGCAATTTACGATCGCAACGGCGTCCAGGCCCTTGCTTAAATCCATGCCGATCATGGCGCTCTCTACCGAGCGCAGCGCCTGCATGATATTGCCGAGATTTCCTCCGCTGGGCAGTGGCAGGTTCAAATTTTCGACGCCACCGGTGAGCGCGGCATAAACTTGATCGCCCGGGGGCAGCGTGCGAAGCAGGTCGCGCAGCGGAATCGGCAGACCGCGCCCAGCGGGCTGATCGAGCAGTGCATGAATCTCGGGAGTGGTTCCACCGACAGCGGTGGAATCGTCCAGAAAAGTGATGACGGCCCGCTCATCACCAAACAGGTTGTGGCCTTGGTAGGTGGACGGCGTGACGCCTTTCGATTTGAAGCGCGCCTCTAAATCGGTAATGCGAAACTTCCCTCGCAGCAGGAGCAAAGCGTTCTTGCCGTTGGAGCAGAGCAGGAGCTCGGAAAGATCCTTACGCGGGTCCAGGCCGGTTTGTTTCGTGAAACTGTCGAGCTGCGGAAGCGGAACGCGCGTCAGGAGTTTTTGATAGACGGTGGTGTCGCGAACGGCATTGAGATTGATCCCCAATACGACCACGGTGTCGGACGGGACCAAGGATTCGAGCGACGGACTGACATGGAGTGAAGCGGATTGTTTGGGCTGGCAAGAGGTGAGAACGCAACAAAGCGAGAGCGCGATCAGGGGACCGCGCTCGGACAACGATGTGCGCCCCACTAGAAGTCTCTCCGTTGGAAGATCGCAAGCGCAGCGCCCAGCACCACCGCGCCGAACACGGCTGAGCTCCAGATGGGCGCATATCCGGCGAAGGTGCGGCTTTGGATGGCGTCCAGGGTCATCTTGCCCACCTCGTAGACCTTGGGCAGCGAATAATAGATCCCCCGCCACAGGTTGCGCGACCATTCCGAAGATAGCAGGCGCATCATCAGGCTGGTCTGCGCCAGGATCGGGCTGATAATCATCAAAGCTACCGTGATCATGGTGGCGGCCGCGGCGCTTTCCAGCGTCACGCCGATGAAGACGACCACGGAGAGCAACACCGCAAAAATGAAGGTGGTGGTGGCAATTGAAATCAAAAAGACCGGCGACCAGATGCCGGTCTTTAGTCCCAGGATGATCCAAACGCCCAGCACCAGGTAGCTGGTGTTCAGCGCGACCACCAGGACATTGCCGGCGAAGCGGCCGAGCAAAATATGGGTTCGAGAGAGAGGTTTGGAAAGCAGCAGCTCGATGCGGCCAGGTTCGAGGACACTCGGAATCAGGCCCGCCGAAGCGAACACCGCGAGAAACATTCCCCAGGTATAGAGGAACGTCGCGATCCCGCCGTAGACACCGCGCACCAGGCGGTCTACGTTGGGGTTGGCGCCCGCTTGCCGGCCGAACAGCGTGATGGTCGCCGTGGCGCCCGACGCGATGTCGATCCGCAGGAGGAACAGGAAAAACAGAATCAGCAGAGTGGAGAGACCGAACAGAACCCAGAATATTTTGCGGGCCAGGGCCTCGCGGAAGGTATCGGAGATGAGAGCCAGCGTCACCATTACTTAGACACCGTCCGCACAAAAACATCTTCGAGCGTGCTGGTGGTAGGCGCCAGTGCCTCAATCTCGCAGTGCTCCGCCCGCAATAGATCCAGCGCGCCGTTGGCCAGCTCGCGGCTGGGAAATTGGAAGTCCACCAATCCGTCACGAACTGCCATGGAAGTGGCGCGCCCGCGCAGTTCCTCGGTCAAAGCTTCCGGAGGATGCGGCACGCTGAGCCGGTAACCCTTTCCGGCCGTGAGATCCTGCATTTTCCCTGAGAGAGCCACTTTCCCCTTGTGAAGAATGGCCACTTCGCGACAGAATGTTTCCACCTCGGCAAGCAGATGCGAGTTGATGAAGATAGTGACGCCGCGCGCTTCAAAACCGCCCAGAATGTCGCGAATCTGGCGGCGTCCAACCGGATCGACGCCGTCGGTAGGTTCGTCCAGAATCAGAATGGTTGGCGAGTGGATGAGAGCCTGCGCCAGCCCCAGCCGCTGCAGCATGCCCTTCGAATATTTGCCGATCCGCATGGTGGCCCATTCGCTCAGGCCCACCAGTTCCAACTGCTCCGGGATCAGCTTCTTTCTCCGCGCGGCGTCTACGCCCGAGAGCGCGGCGTAAAAATCGAGCATGCCGGCGCCCGTGAAATAAGTAGGGAAACGGTGATTCTCCGGCAGGTATCCGATGGGCCGGCGCGCCTCCGGCTGGCTGGCATCGCGCCCGAAGATCAGAGCGCTGCCTCTGGTTGGCCGCACCGCCGAGAGCAAAGTCTTCACGAAGGTGGTCTTCCCCGCCCCGTTCGGCCCGAGCAATCCGAAGATAGTGCCCCGGCGAACGTTGAGCGAAACGCCATCAATGGCGCGCACCTCCCGCCGCGTCCATCGGGAACGGTAAACTTTGGTCAGGTCCTGCGTCGTTATGGCGTATTCGGAGTCCACTAAGACCTCGGAGTCCACTAAGACCCACTAAGACTAGGATACGCAGGAACATGGGGGATTTGTTCCCCGCGCAGCGAAACGCATCGTACCAAGGTCGCAGTGCCAAAATCCGGGAAAATCAGCCCGTAGATGTCATAAGATGATAGGTATATAAATTAGAATGACGTCTACCACCACTGCCAACCCGCTGCTTCAAATTCAGTTTCAAATCCCGTTCGATCAAATTCGCGCTGAGAACGTGGAGCCGGCCATTGAGGAGTTGCTTCAGGATGGCCGCCGGGAGCTGGACCATCTGACCGCGGAGCCGGGTGCACGAACCTTCGCCAATACGCTGCAGAGGCTGGACCACTTGACCGAGCGCCTGGACTACGCGATGCAGATTGTGCGCCATTTAGAGGCGGTGGTCACCACGCCGGAGCTGCGCGCGGCTTATAACGCGGTGCAGCCCAAGGTGAGTGAGTTCTACTCGTCACTGCCGCTCAACGAAGCTTTATGGAAGGCGGTATTGGCGTATTCGCTCACTGAAGAGGCGGCCGCACTGACCGGTGTACGCAAGCGGTTCCTGGAAAAGACCCTGGCCAATTTTCGCCGGCATGGCGCCGAATTGAACGCGGAGGGAAAGAAACGTATCGCCGAGATCGACGTGGAACTGAGCAAGCAGACCATGCGATTTTCCGAAAACGTGCTGGACTCCACCAATCAATACGAGTGGGTGATCACCGACGAGAGCCATTTGGCGGGTCTTCCCGAAAGTGCACGTGCCATGGCGCGGGCCAGCGCGGCATCCAAAGGGCTGGCGGAACCTTCCTGGCGCTTCACGCTGCAAGCCCCCAGTTACCTGGCGGTGATGACCTATATGGATGACGAGGGGATGCGGCAGAAGGTTTATGAGGCCTTCGTCAACCGCGCGACGGAAGAGAAATACGATAACCGGCCGATCATGCGGAGCATTCTGGAGCTGCGCGGCGAAAAGGCCCGGCTGCTCGGCTATCGCGACTTCGCCGACCTGGTTCTGGAAGACCGGATGGCGCACGCCGGAGATCGTGCACGGCAATTCCTGGAGGATTTAAGGCATAAAACAGAAGCGATTTTCCAGAAGGAAAATGCGGATTTGTTGGCTTTCTCCGGAAAAGCGGAGCTACAGCCTTGGGATATCGCTTATTACTCAGAAAAGCAGCGTGCCGCGCTCTATGATTTCGACGAGGAAGCTCTGCGGCCTTACTTCCCCCTGGGCAGCGTCATCCAGGGAATGTTTGAGATTGTTCACCGGCTATACGGAATCTCGGTAGTGGAACGGCCGGGCGTGAAGGGCTGGGATCCGCACGTGAGGTATTACGAAATCTACGACCAGAGCCGGCCCCGCGATAACGAACTGATTGGCGCTTTCTATGCGGATTGGTTTCCGCGCGAGAACAAACGCGGGGGCGCCTGGATGGATACGCTGATCACGGGCGAAGCGCACGGCGAGGTGCAAGATCCGCACTTGGGCTTGATCTGCGGCAACCTGACGCCGCCCGGTGAGGATCGCCCTTCCTTGCTCACGCACCGCGAAGTGCAGACCATTTTTCACGAGTTCGGTCATCTGTTGCACCATTGTTTGAGCCGCGTGGAGTTGCGCGGATTTGCGGGCGTAAACGTCGCTTGGGACTTCGTGGAACTGCCGTCGCAAATCATGGAAAACTGGACCTGGGAACGCGAAGCGCTGGACTTGTTCGCTCGCCACTACCAGACCGGCCAGACCATTCCAGCCGAGCTTCTAGACAAGATGCGAAACGCGCGCAATTTCCGCGCTGCCAACGGCCAGATGCGTCAGCTTGGATTCGGGTTGGTGGACCTGGCGCTGCATCGCGATATCCCGCCGGGCGCGAATATCGACCTGCTGGCCTTGGCCCGCAATCTCCTGCAGCCCTTCTCGGCCGCGAAGTTGCCTGAGCATTACGCGATGATCGTCAGCTTTACGCATCTGTTCGCCAGCCCGGTGGGCTACGGCGCAGGCTACTATTCGTACAAATGGGCGGAAGTGCTGGACGCCGACGCGTTTACGCGATTCCAGAGCGGCGGCATCTTCAGCAGCGAAGTGGGCGGGCGTTTCCGGGATCGAATCCTTTCGCGCGGCGACAGCGAAGATCCCGCAGAGCTGTATCGCAGCTTCATGGGCCGCGACCCGGATCCGAACGCGCTGCTGGAGCGTTCCGGCCTGCTGTTATGACAATAACGACACAACAATAACGTCACAACAATAACGATCCCTTATTGGCCGCTGGGCATCTTATAAAGTGAGGGAGGGTGGTCTATGAGATCTTCCATCCGGCTCGGCAAACTATTTGGCATTGAAATCGGTCTGCACTACAGTTGGTTCCTGATCGCTCTGCTGATCACCATGTCGCTGGGCTCCCAGTTTCAGGCCAGCCACGCGGAGTGGGGCACGAACGTCATTTGGGCGCTGTCGGTGCTGACCGCTCTCCTGTTTTTCATTACATTGCTGGCACACGAGATGTCACACGCCCTGGTGGCGCGGGGGCGCGGGCTCACCACCAAAGCCATCACGCTGTTCGCCCTGGGTGGCGTGGCCCAAATCGAAAAGGAGCCGGAGGACGCGAAGACGGAGTTCCTGGTGGGAATTGTGGGACCGCTTTCGAGCGCCGTCATCGGTGTGGCGTCGCTCGGAATCGCGTGGGCGGTGGGATGGCACATCAGGGCGACACCCGGCACGCCGTTGGAGGCCATGTTCGTTTGGCTGGGGTATATCAACCTTTCGCTCGCGGCATTCAATATGATTCCAGGCTATCCGTTGGATGGCGGAAGAATACTGCGGTCCATCTTATGGTTGGCATCGCGCGACGCAGTGCGGGCTACGGAGCGCGCGGCCACGGTCGGAAAAGTGATTGCGCTATTATTCATCGCGCTGGGAATTTTCCAGTTCTTCAATGGCGCCGGCTTCGGCGGGCTATGGATCGCTTTCATCGGATGGTTCCTGTTGCAAGCCGCCACGGCGAGCGCCAGCTCCGTCGCGCTGACGGCAGGCTTGAAAGGCATTAAGGTGAGTGACGTGATGACGGCGGATTGTGTCACTCTGGACGGCAACATGAACGTGGAGCAGTTCGTCGAGAACTACCTGCTTCGATCCGGCAAGCGCTGCTTCGTGGTGCAGCAGAATGGCCAGGTGGCCGGATTAGTGACAGCGCATGAGATTAAGGAGCTGGAGCGTCCGCGCTGGCCTTACACCACGCTCGCCGATATCATGCGGACGCTGGATGAACTGCATACCGTCGCGCCTACGACGCCGGTGATGGAGGCGCTCGAAACCATGGGCCGTGACGACGTGAATCAGCTTCCGGTGGTGAGCGGCAATCATCTGGACGGAATCATCACCCGCGCGAACGTGTTGCACTTCCTGCAGACCCGCGCTGAGCTGGGGCGCTGAAACTTCAGGCCGGCATAACAGCGTAAAACTCGCCGGGCGCGTGTCAACTTTGGTAAAGTAGGCGCAGTGCGATCCGTTTTCGTCGCAGCCCTGGCCTTTTGCTGCTTCGGCGCCTCCATAGACGATCAGGACTTCAACGGGCGGTGGGATATCACCGTGAGTGGTGCTCCATTGAATGGTTCTGGGTCCCAGCGCGGATGGTGGCTGGAAGTGGCGGGCGCAGGCACAGACAGCTTCAAGGGCCGCTTCATGGGTGCGCCCGTGGGCTTGCTGGACGAGATCCCCAAACTATCGGTTTCCGAGGGCGAGTTGCGCTTCGCCTTGGAAGGCCGATACCGGAAGGATCACGGTCCGGAGAAGGGTCTGTATTGGGCGCGGTTTGAAGAAGGTAAGCTCAAGGGAACTTTTGAAATCGAAGGCGACCCCTCCACGTACCTGGAATGGACGGGCGTTCGAGCTCCCGCTCTGAGCGAGAAAGACGACGGGTCCTGGAAGCGGGGTGACCCGGTGGTGTTGTTCAACGGACACGATCTAACCGGCTGGCAGGCGGTGGCGCCGGGGCATCTGGTGGGCTGGGTGGTCAGGGACGGAGCCTTGACGGCTCTGGGTGGAGCTCCCGATCTGATTTCCGAGAAGAAATTCAATAACTTCGTGGTGGACGCCGAATATCGGATTGAGCCGCACAGCAACAGCGGCATTGCTTTACGAGGACGGTACGAAATGCAGATCGCCGATGATGCCGATCGCCCGTCATCGAATCGAACAACCGGCGCAATTCTTGGCCGCATCGCCCCCACGCTCAATGCCGAGAAACCGGCCGGCGAGTGGCAGATGCTGGGGATTCGATTGGTGGGCCGCGAAGTCACCGTGGTGTTGAACGGCATTCGTGTGATTAACCGGCAGAGCATCGATGGGCCGACCACCATTGCGCTGGACACCAACGAAGCGGAGCCCGGGCCGATTCTGCTGCAAGGCAATCGCGGAACGGTGGAGTTTCGGCGGATTGTGGTGTACCCGCTGCTCAAGAAACCCTGAGCGGAAACTTTGAGCGAACAGAAACTCGCCAAATTTTACCGGGTGCGAGGGCGCGTGCAAGGCGTCGGATTCCGTTACTTCGTGGAACATTCAGCCAGAGCGCTAGATATCCGGGGCTGGGTACGCAACGCGGATGACGGCTGCGTGGAAGTGTACGCCATGGGAACAGCCGGGCAGCTTTCTGAGTTAGCCGGGCTGCTGTGGAAGGGACCACGCTGGTCCGAAGTTCGCGGTGTGGAGGAAGCAGAAGCCGCGCTGGAGAATCATTCCGGATTTTCGGTACGGCAGTAACACGTCGAATCAGGCCAGCAGCCGTGCGGCGTCTTTCGCGAAATAGGTGAGCACGAAATCGGCGCCGGCGCGGCGGATGGCGGTGAGCGATTCGAGAATGGTGCGGTCGCGATCGAGCCAGCCGTTGTTGATGGCGGCCGTCAGCGCGCTGAATTCCCCGCTGACTTGATACGCGCCGAGCGGAAGCGGAAAACGATCGCGAGCCTGGCGAATAATGTCGAGGTACGGCATGGCCGGTTTGACCATGATCATGTCCGCGCCTTCGTCGATATCCAGTTCGATTTCGCGCATTGCTTCGCGCGCATTGGCTGGATCCATCTGATAGCTGCGCCGGTCGCCGAATTGGGGCGTGGATTCGGCTGCTTCGCGAAACGGCCCGTAAAAGACCGAAGCGTATTTGGCGGCGTAAGAAACGACAGGAGTGTTGCTGAACCCGGCCGCATCCAGCGCGCTGCGAATGGCCGCGACGCGACCATCCATCATGTCGCTCGGAGCCACGATATCGGCGCCAGCGCGGGCGTGAGACACAGCCGCTTTCGCCAGCCACTCGAGCGTCGGATCGTTTTGCACTTCGCCATCCACCACCAGCCCGCAGTGGCCGTGGCTGGTGTACTCGCAATTGCAAACGTCGGTCATGACGAGCAGCTTGGGGACTTCCCGTTTGAGCGCTCGAACGCCCTGTTGGATGATGCCATCCTCTGCGTAAGCGCCCGACGCCGTCTCATCCTTGGTTTCGGGAATCCCAAACAGAATGACGCCGCCGATGCCGAGCGAGTGGGCCTCGGCGCACTCGGCAACCAGACGGTCCACCGAAAGCTGCGCGTGCCCCGGCATGGAGCTGATCTCGCGCCGTACGCCTTCGCCTGGGCAGATGAAGAGCGGCAGGATGAAATCGGCCGGATCGAGCTGAGTTTCGCGCACCAGGTTACGGAGCGCTTCGGTGGCCCGAAGGCGGCGCATTCTGTGAATGGGAAACGCCACTGGGGGTCAGCCTTCCTGAACGGTGACGGATGTCAACTTATCGCCCTGTTGCACCTTGTCCACCACGTCCTGGCCGCTGGTTACCTGACCGAAGACGGTATGCTTGCCGTCCAACCAGTCCGTCGCGATGTGGGTGATGAAGAACTGGCTGCCATTGGTGTTGGGGCCGGCATTGGCCATGGATAGCGAGCCGATCTTGTGGCGATTGGGATTGCCCTTGGTCTCGTCCTCGAACTTATAGCCGGGGCCGCCGCGGCCGCTCGCCGTCGGGTCGCCACCTTGAATCATGAAATCCTTGATGACGCGATGGAATTCGGTGCCGTCATAGAAGCCTTCGCGGGCGAGGAATACAAAATTGTTCACCGTCTTGGGCGCGTCTTTCGCAAAAAGATCGACAACGATCTTGCCCTTCGATGTTTCGAACGTGGCCGTGTACTTGGCGGCGGGATCGATCGACATGGACGGCGGTGCTGAGTATTGTTTGGACATAGTTTTAGTTTAGCTAGCCGGACCAGTGGGCATGCTAGAGGCGGAGGTCGCGGCCGGTCATCTCCTTGGGCTGCTTTTCGTCCAGGAAGCCGAGCACGGTGGGCGAGATGTCCTGCAGCGCTCCGCTCGAGCGCAGCATGACGCGCGATTCGCTTACTAAAATGAACGGCACCGGATTGGTGGTGTGGTAAGTGTGCGGACCCTTCGTCACGGGGTCGATCATCATCTCGGCGTTGCCATGGTCGGCGGTGATCATCCAGGTTCCGCCGGAGCGTTGCAGCGCGGCGTAGATCTGGCCGAGCCCCGCGTCCACGGCTTCGACCGCTAGTATGGTTGGCGCCATCTTTCCGGAATGTCCCACCATGTCGGCATTCGCGTAGTTCATAACGATTACGTCGAATTCCTTTTGTTCGATCGCTCTCACCACGACATCGGTGATGCCTTGCGCGCTCATCTCGGGCTTCAGGTCGTAGGTGGCGACTTTTGGCGACGCCACCAGCTCGCGACTCTCGCCGGGATAGGGTTTTTCGTTGCCGCCGTTGAAAAAATACGTCACATGGGCGTACTTTTCAGTTTCAGCCACGCGCAGATTCTTCCAGTTCAACTGCGCCATCACGTCGGCCAGGATGTTGTTGGGATGCTCGCGCGGGAGCACAAAAGGAACCTGGAAGCTGTTGTCGTACTCGGTCAGGGTGGTGAAATGCAGATTCTTGGGAGCGTCAGTGCGCGACGGTTTTTCAAGGGTCGGGTCGGTCAGGGCCATGGTCATTTCGCGCCCGCGATCGGCGCGGTAATTGAAAAAGATGCAAGCGTCGTCGGAGCGGATGAGACCAACCGGCCGCTTGTTCGCCTCGACGATCGTCACCGGCTCGACGAACTCATCGGTGACGCCGCGCTCGTAGGAACGCTTCATGGCCGCCACGGGATCGTCGGATTGCTCGCCGTTCCCGAGCACCATGGCGTTGAACGCGCGCTCCACGCGATCCCAACGCTTGTCGCGATCCATGGCGTAGTAGCGGCCCGAGACTGAGGCGATTTTACCCGCACCAATCTGCCGCATTTCTTTCTGTATCTGCTCGATAAAACCGGCTCCGCTTTCGGGCGGCGTATCGCGGCCATCCATGAAGCAGTGCACAAACACATGCTCCACCTCTTGCTTCTTAGACATTTCGAGCAGCGCGTAGAGATGCGTGAGCAGTGAGTGGACGCCACCATCGCTGCAAAGGCCCATCAAATGGAGGCGATGCGACTTGGCGTGCTGCATGGATTCCAGCAGCACTGGATTGCTGAAGAACTCGCCGGAGGCGATCATCCGTTCGATGCGCGTGACATCCATATAGATGACGCGGCCGGCGCCGATGTTCAAATGACCCACTTCGCTGTTGCCCATTTGTCCGGCCGGCAGCCCGACGGAGGGGCCGGAGGTTTGGACCAAGGTGTTGGGGAACTTGCGGAGCAGCGAATCGTAAGTGGGCTTGCGCGCGGCGGCGATGGCGTTGCCTTCAATGGCGGAGGAAAAACCCCAACCATCCAGGATGGTCAGAACCAGCGGTTTCTTGGAGGCGGCCATTATTGATGGAACGCCTTCCGGCCAGCGAACTTAGCATCGCTCGCCAGTTCCTCTTCGATGCGCAGGAGCTGGTTGTATTTCGCGATGCGGTCGGTACGGCTGGCGGACCCGGTCTTGATCTGACCGGCGCGCGTGGCCACCACGAAATCGGCTATGAAGGCGTCCTCGGTTTCGCCGGAACGATGCGAGACGATGTTGGTGTAGTTGGCAGCGGCGGCCATCTGCATGGCCTCCAGGGTTTCCGAGACCGTTCCGATTTGGTTCACCTTGATCAGGATCGAATTGCCAATTCCTTTTTCGATGCCCTTGGCCAGCAGGTTAGTATTGGTAACGAAAATGTCGTCGCCAACCAATTGTATCTTCGAGCCCAGCGACGAGGTGAGCGCGTGCCAGCCATCCCAATCGTCCTCGGCCATGCCGTCTTCGAGCGAAATGATGGGGTACTGCTCCACCCACTTGGTCCAGAACTTCACCATCTCGTCGGAGGTGTACTCGCTCTTGTCCGACTTTTTGAAAACATACTTGCCCTTCGACTTGTCGTAGAACTCGCTGGCTGCTGGATCCAGCGCGATGCTGATTTGGGCGCCGGGTTCGTAGCCGGCTTTGGTGATGGCTTCGAGCACCACCTCAAGCGCTTCTTCGTTCGATTTCAGGTTGGGAGCGAATCCACCTTCGTCGCCGACCGCGGTGGAGTAACCGCGCTTCTTAAGCACGCCTTTCAGAGTGTGGAACACTTCGACGCCCATGCGGAGCGCTTTGGAAAATTTGTTCGCGCCGTGCGGGACGATCATGAACTCCTGCGGGTCCACTGAATTGTCGGCATGCGCTCCGCCGTTGAGTATGTTCATCATCGGCACGGGGAGCAGATTCGCTCCCACACCGCCTAAGTATCGATAGAGCGGGGTTTGCTGGGACTGTGCGGCGGCACGCGCGGCGGCCATGGAAACAGCGAGGATGGCATTGGCTCCCAGCTTGGCTTTATTGGGCGTGCCATCCAACTCAATCATTTTGTGATCGATGGCGCCCTGCTCTTCAGCCTGCATCCCGGCGACGGCGGGCGCGATGGTCTCGACGATATTCGCAACCGCTTTGCGCGTCCCTTTGCCCAGGTAACGCTTGGAATCGTTATCGCGAAGCTCGACGGCCTCATGCTCGCCGGTGGATGCGCCGGAAGGAACAGCGGCGCGGCCCAGGGAACCATCGGCGAGATAGACATCCGCTTCGACGGTGGGATTGCCTCGCGAGTCGAGAATCTCGCGGCCAAGGACCTTGACGATTTCCATACCCTTACATCATGCGGGACAGGTACGTGGGTTGTCCAACGGAGGGGCGATGTCCTTCCGGCATCGCTGGGGTCGGGGGTTGGGAACTGGGGATTGGCGATTCGGGCTGCGCACCAATACATCTTCAGTTGAGCCCAACGCGGCGGACCAGGTCCACAAATCGAGGATCGGCGCGGATTGGATCGAAGTAAGGATGTACTTTGAGGAATTGCAGAATATTCGACTGCTCCTTATAGGCTTGCTCCAGCCAGGCGAAAGCCTGGTCGGTTTCGCCAAGTCCCAAATAAGCGTTCACAAACGCTCCCGCGGGAACGTACCCTGCCTTCTTGCGTTTTTGCAGTTCCGTTAGGAGCCGAAGAGCGTCCGCGCGGCGGCCGGCGTGGGCGTAGGCACGAACCAGCACGCCGGTAGCGGCCGGGCTCCCATTCGAAACTGAGATGGCTTTTTCCAGAACGGGTATAGCTTCCGCAGGTTGATTGTTGGCCACCAGCGCGAATCCAAGATAGGAAAGCGCAGTTGTTTCATCGGGGTCTACCGCCAGTGCACTGTGCAGCTCGTGGATGGCCTGGTCGAAGCGATGAGACTGAAACAGAATCCAGGCAATGTTAGCGCCGGAGACTGAAAGTGGATCGAGTTCCCGTCCACGCTGTTCCCAAGTCATAGCCTCGTCTGTACGGCCCTGGGACAACAGCCAAAACGCAAGTCCGGCATGAGCATCAGCGTTGTTGGGGCTCAATTGGAGGGCGCGTCTATATTCAGCTTCGGCGTCGGCCCAGTGAAACTGTTCCTGCAGCACGTCAGCCAGCAGGACATGGGCTTCCACAAAATCCGGGTCGAGTACCAGCGCCTTGCGGGCTGCGCTGGCTGCTTTGGGGCGCATCTCCTCAGGAGGAGCTCCGACGGAAACGGTGCCGAGGTCGTTGTACGAAGTTGCCAGGCCGACATACGCCGGCGCGAATGTGGGGTCCAACTGGATGGCGCGATCGAAATAGACGATGCTTTCCTCGACGGCCGCACGGGTGTTGCTTGTATCGTAAACAAAGCGGCCTTTCAGATAGCTCTCATAGACTTCGGGCGCGACGGAACGCGCCGCCGTCAACCGTGCGTGTTCCTCCCCGGTAACCGTGACTTGGACTTTTTCAGCAATGGATTGCGCCAGTTCGGCCTGAACGGCAAAAACGTCCTTCAGCTCTCGATCGTAGGTTTCCGACCAGAAGTGCGTGTCGGTGGCGCCACGAATCAACTGGGCCGTGACGCGAATCCGATTGCCCTCTCGCATTACAGATCCTTCCACGATGGCATCTACGCGCAACATTTTGGCGATCTCGGGCACGGAGAGCTGCGGATTCTTGAAGCGCATCACCGAGGTGCGGGAAATAACGCGCAGACCGTGCATGCTGGCGAGGCGTCCGATGAGCGCTTCGGTCATCCCGTCGCTCAAGTATTCCTGGGTTGGATCTCCGGACAGGTTCTTTAAAGGCAGCACTGCCAAAGAGCTGATTTTGGGTTGCTCCGGATTCCGTGTGCGGCCATGGGACAGAGCGTAAGCGGCGGCGAGCAGGCCGAGTAACGCAACCCCGGCCAAGGCGAGCCAGATCGGGAACCGCCGTGTCGCTTTAATTCGGCCGGCGCCTTCCGCTTCCACCGGCCCGGGTTTTAGTTCTTTGTCCCTCTCGTCTGGCTCGTCGCCCAGCTCTTGCCGGCGGCTTTTGAGCCAGGCATCCAGCTCTTGGGGGAGAGCGTAAACAGAGCCACGCTTGTCATGCAGGTGACGATGGACCGGCATGGCTTCCCGCTTCTCCCAACGCTGGACGGTGGTTACGTCCCGGCCGAGGTATGCCGCGATTGCCTTCCACGAATCCAGCCGGTCTTCAGACGGTTTGTCGGACGTAGGCGTCTCTGGGGATGGTTCACCCATGTGGCGAAACAGGTCCACCCGATTGTAACGCCGCAGCGGGATGACTGCAAAAGACGGCATTTGACGGTAAACATGCGGTTCGGCGCATTGCCGTTTGAGTTAGCCGGCAAGTTGGCCCATCCTGTACCTTCGTTTCCGGGAGACTCGGACGACGAAAATACGATTTTGAATTTTGGAGGCTCATATGATGAAGAACAAAACTGGCTGGTGCGCGGTCTGGGGTAGCGTGGTCCTGATGGGGTCCGCGGCTACCGGCCTTCTGGCCCAGACTCCGACGCCCACTGAGTTCAGCGGGATGATTAACGACTACACGCCCTCAACCAGCATGCCAGCCGGTCCGTGGGAAATGCGCGGCCCGTGGAGTTTGACTTTGAATACGACCACCGGTACGGCGGATTTTGAGGCAACCCTGACCATGGAATTGTCCGACTATACACGAACCCCCTCGAATATAGACGCGACAACGGGCGCAAGCTCTCGAATGCAGCACACTCACCTGATCCAAATCCAAGGCGGCGCCGTCACGCAAATTGCGACGGGCGGGTTCCAAGTTAGCGGCCCTGCCACCATTACTAAAGATGGGAGCCCAGCGCCTTTCGCGGCGTCTACATTATCGGTCGACATCCTGGGAGGGACCAGCCTCGAGTTTTCGAACATCACGTTGCAATTCGCGGGTGGGGCGACCGGACATTTCGGGTCTCAGTTGATCCACGGCGTGGTTGGCAGCCCAATCACGTCCACTGGGCCCGGCACGGTGGCGCCACCAGGCACCACAACGGCCGTGGTGACACCCCTCAGTTTGACGACCAGCCAGCCCTCGGTGGTGCTGGACGCCAGCGGATCGACCAGCGCTTCCGGAAAGCTACAGTATCTGTTCGAGGTGGTAGCGGGCGGAAACCAAGCGGCCATACTGCAGTCGCCATCCAACCCCAAGGCTACGGTGGACTTTGTAAGCGGACCGGGACTGTATCAGATTCAAGTGGTGGTGACGGACGCAAGTGGCGGAACTTCGACGAGTCCGGTGGTTATGTTGACGTACCAGCCATAAGCATTGCCGTCGGCGATCTCAAAGATGGTTTCCAGGCACTTGCTCAGAGTGCGATTCTGCCAGGTGGCAGGTCGAGTTGGGAGCGGGGTGGCCGTGATAAAAGGCTGGATTTTGGTGAATCAGGAGCCGCGCGTGGCGCTCGATTTGCTCTTTTGAAAAAACGAAGCCAGGTTGTTCTGAAAAAAGCTCGGCGGGATCCCAGGGAAGTCCTTTGCGCTGGCGGCGTATGAGGAGTTCGGCAGCATTCCGAAGTTCGCGGTTTTCCTCGCGGCGGCGCTCAGATTGGATCTCGCGCAATTGTTCCAGGGATTTTTGGAACTGGCGGGAGAGTCGTTGGCCGTGCAGACCGAGGGTGGCGAGGGCGCGGTGGGCGTCGACGATGTCGAAGGTGACTTCCTGCTCGGGATCGGCAGGCGGGAGGGCGCGCGCGAGAGCGCCGGCTTCGAGCAGCGGAATGCGATTGAGCCGCCAGGAAGTGTCAATGAGTTCCTGGACGAGCTGGGATTCAGTGGGTGTGGCAGGCTTGTATTCGTCGAAGAAGCGCTGGCGGTGGTCCTGGTAGGCAGCGCGGTCTTCGGTGGGGAGGACGGGGGAGGCGGCGGTCAGACCGTGGCTGAGGGCGTTGCGGGAGGAGCGCTGCTTCCCGGCGGCGGTGCGAGGGCCGGTGGAGAACGTCGCGTTCGCGCGGTTGGCGCGAGCCCGACGCTCTGGGGTTGGGGGCTGGGGATTGGGATTGGCATGGGGATTGGATTTGTCATGGAGGGCCTCAGGTGAGTTCTAGCATGGCTGGGTGGTGATTTCACGCCGCGGGTTGCTGATGTTGTTGAGCGGCATGGAACAATTGATGGGCCAGTCGGGTGACTAGGGGCTGGTGAAGTCAACAAACCACCAGCCGGGGAGGCTTAAACCGGAACGCCGGCCATCCTTGCTATCGCAAGTGCGTTCGCCTCCCTTGTCACTCCGGGTTTGAGAAGGTAATCGAAATCCATAGGGTTGCCTTCGCCTTTTGAGCCCATGTGCACATTCTCACCGTGGAGCACCTCATCATCTGCAATCTCGCTGAGAGCCAAATCGTGAGTCGACAGAGCTCCTATCGCCCCGTGGTTTATTAGGGTCCGAACAACGGCTTCGGCTGCAGTACGCCGGTCACGCGAATTCGTCCCGCTGAATATTTCGTCTACCAGAAAGAGAACAGGGATGTCTCCTGAAGCCAGCTCGATCGCCTGCCGTAGCCGATCCACTTCCGCTAGAAACTTGGATTTTCCGCTCAGCAGCGAGTCCACGACAGCCAGAGAAGCACAAACGGATAGCCGGGACATGCGAAGAGATTGGGCTCGAACCGGAGCTCCCGCCAGAGCGAGGACGGCATTCAATCCAATGGTGCGCAAGAGAGTACTTTTGCCGGACATGTTGGAGCCGCTAACGATGTAGAAACACGAATGGCGATTGAGCCGCACATCGTTGGGGACGCAGACTTGACGCGACAGCAACGGGTGCCCAGTGGCCCGGGCCTCGAAACAGCCATCGCCTTCAACCAACTCGGGAAACGTGTTGTCCGGGTTTTCATATGCGTAGCAGGCCAACGCATTCAAGGCTTCGAATTCCGCCCACGCGTCCAGCCAGGCTCGGAGCGCGGAGCCGTTTTTTGTGCGCCACTGCTCGATCGCAATGCACAATTGTGTTCCCAGCACCAGCACGTGCGATGGCACATAAAACCAGTCTTTGTTTCGTTCATGCAGCGCGTTGAGACTACGTTCCAGCTTCCGAATGGATGCAGAACCGTTCCGGACACGGTCCGCAATCTGACACAGCTTTGCAGACTTGAATTGCTGCTTTTCGATAATCAGCAGGCCTTCGCGTACCAGCTGGGTCTCGCCGGATAATGCACCGAGCGAATGAATCATTGGCGTAACCCGACTCCGTAGTGTCAGGCCGACCGCCCCGTGAAACAGAATAAAGGGTGTCACCCAGTGTTCCACCGTTGTCCATGGAAGAGTTGTGCCGCCGAGAGCGAGACCAGCTAGGATGACGATCGCGAGCAGCCCCGACGAGATGAAGAGGATTGTGCCTAGGAAGGCGGGAAACGGGACTGCCGGCGAGTCGAGCCAATCCGTAAATGTCTCCCATTTCGACTCCGAAAACTCGAACGGGCCGAGCAACGCGACTTTCTCGCGCAGATCGGTTCTTGGGCATAACTCGCGGACTGCTTCCTGCCGTGCCAGCGTTTCTTCCAGCG
>Ga0302324_100001017_pt1 | contig 69616 bp, 59 predicted proteins | sample Palsa_T0_1_FD_201949 | JGI IMG/M metagenome (GOLD analysis project Ga0302324, IMG submission 201949) | Peat permafrost microbial communities from Stordalen Mire near Abisko, Sweden - Palsa_T0_1 | ecosystem: Environmental > Terrestrial > Soil > Palsa > Peat permafrost | place: Sweden: Abisko...
CCTCTCGCGGCCATGGAATGAGTTGATGCAAGAGCATGACCTGGGACCGGGACCCAAAAGATTTTCGAGCCGTGCTCCAGCAACGGCCAGAACGGCCGCGACTGGCCCCGCTGCCTCCACCTCCCGTGGCGCCTCCACCCCCTTCCCCGGCCGACTGGGCCCAGGTGGAGTTGCCGCCGCCCCAGCGCAAGTCGCGCTGGCCCTCGGTCTGGCTGTGGGCGGTGTTGGTGCGGGAAGTGGGAGATCCGGCAGGGATCGAGCCGTTGGAATGGATGTTGTTGACCACCGAGCCGGTGGCGGACTTTGCCGCCGCGGTGGAGAAGCGGCGGTGGTATGCGTTGCGCTGGGGCATGGAAGTGTTTCAGTATGAAGGGAAGGCGCTGGTGGCCTTTGTGACGGCCAGCCCGATCCGCCCAACGAGCCGCCGACCTTGCGCGCGGCGGTGCGGATGGTGGCGGCTCTGGGCGGCTTCCTGGGACGCAAAGGGGATGCCCGAGCCGGGCACCCAAACCCTCTGGCGTGGATTGCAGCGGCCGGACGACATCGCCGAAGCCGACCGGGTGTTCCGCTCGGCGCCGAAGGAAGGTCCGGTGTCCAGCAATGGAAGATATGGGTAATAGTCAGCCGCTTTGCGGGGAGAGAGCCGGAGAGAGGGGTTCGTGCAAATGTTTGTTTGAATCATTACACTGGAAGATGCTTATGCGCGCGCCACCGACCGCCCAGGACTTGGAATTCATGCACGTCGCTATCCAATTGGCCTCCCAACACATGCGCGCCAGGGAGGGCGGCCCGTTTGGCGCCGTTATCACCCGCGGCGCGGACATCATCGCCCAAGGCTGGAACCAGGTCACCTCCGCCAACGACCCCACCGCGCACGCCGAAATGACCGCCATCCGTGCCGCCGCGCGTTCCTTTCAATTGCGCGGCTGTGTGCTTTATTCCAGTTGCGAGCCGTGCCCGATGTGTCTGGGAGCCGCCGATTGGGCGCGCCTGGACCGGATTGTCTTTGCCGCCACGCGCGCCGACGCCTCCACAGCCGGTTTCGACGACGTGGAAATCTACCAGGAATTGTCCCGCCCGCCGTTCGAGCGCAAACTGCCCATGCAGGAAGCCCTGCGGGAGCGCGCGTTGGAGGTCTTTGCCGAGTGGCTCCGGCTGCCGGACAAAACGCCATACTGAGGTGTTGGAAGCAGAGAGGACTTGGGCCGCGTCATCCCAGCTCATGTTCGACCGGGATTTTTAAAGCTTCGATCTGGATGTAATGCAACACCACTGGCGCGAGCACCATGCCCGTGATGCCCATGAGTCTTTCGCCCACCATCAAAGCCAGCAGCGTCAGCCAGATGGAGGTGTGGATTTTGGCCCCGATGATTTTGCTATTGAGGAAGTAGCCCAGTTTGTGGACCACAACCAAAAAAGCCAAAGCCCACAATCCCTTGTTCGGCGAGACGATGAACCCCAGAGCCACCACCAAGGTGTTGCTGATAAGATTGCCGATGACCGGCACGAAGCCGCACAGAAAAGTGAGTCCAACGGCGACGACCAAATGTGGCAGGCCCATGGCCACCACAAAGATTGCCGTCAGAACGGTGTTGATCGTGGAAATGGTAATCTGGGCGTTCATCACCATGTCAAAGCTGCGGTAAAACGTGGCGAAACGCCGGCTGATTTCGTCGCAGCAGAGCGAATACAAGTTGTTGCGCGCCGCACCGGCGGGCGGGTCCAGTTCCAACCGCGGGTCGAGATACAAGCCAATGGCCACAATGCAACCGACAAATAAATAAATAAACTCCGTGGTCGCGCCGCGGGCGACATCGGCAAACGCGCCCAGGTTGCTCGCCTGGCTGCGCGCGAATTCGAAGGCCTTATCCTTCAAGCTCTCCAGGTCGGTGAACGGCAGTTCAATTTGATGGTCCTTGGCCCATTGGACGATGGCAGGCACCGCGCGATCGGCGATTTTCGGCAATGCCCTGACCGTTTCGTGGATGAAATAGGTGAGCGCGTAGGCAAGCCCGGCCAGGAGCACGAGGAAGATGGCCACGGCCAGCCATTTCGCCCGCGGCTTCATGAAATTGAGCTTCGTGATGATAAAATAGGAAAACAAAACCGAGAGCAGGAGCGCGCCCAGGTGAAGCCATCCTGTCAACACCAGGATCAGCAGAATGAAAGCAAAGGAAACACGGTTGGGCTGGCTCATGCGCCCGGCATCGTAACTCCCCGCCGCTGTGCCGGTCAACTCCCAAACCCGTCCGAGCCAGGGAGGCGCATCACGCTAATTGGACCGGCGCCGATCATTCTCGTGTGTTCGCGCCTGGGATAAATCCAAGTGGTCCCGCCGTAGCGCCGTCAGGCGCGACATCTTTGTAGTTGGAGGATCAAATTAATTTCAAGCTCCGTTAGGAGCGACATATTTCGCCCCTATGGGGCTTTTATTTTGTTGGACGGAGGGCTATAAATATTTCGCTCCTATCGGAGCTTCATTCTTCTCTTGGCTAAACACGGCTCCACGATATCATTGCAGGTCGTGCAAAGGGAACGCGGCAGAGAGGCGGTCAACACACGGGCTTTTTTCTGGCGTCGCGAGGATGCCACCGTTAGGATTGGCCCATGCATGAGCGTGCATTCAATCCAACACCGCCAGTCGCCGTGAAACGACAAATGAAATCAGAACTTGGAAAGTTGCAGGGAACTTGGGAAGTCCTCACACTTGAAATGGAGGGACGGAAGATGCCGGCGGGCGGCCACATTGTGGTCAAAGGCAAGCGCTTCACCTCGCTTTCCATGGGCGCAACCTACGAAGGAACGATTGCCATCGGCGGAACCGGAACCCCGTGGACCCTCGACTTGAAATTCACTGCAGGGCCGGAGAAGGGCAACACCAATCGCGGTATCTTCGAGTTCGTAGGCGAAACTTGGCGGCTGTGTTTGAATCTAACGGGCAAGGATCGCCCGAAGGAATTCGCCACGTGGCCAAACAGTGACCTGGCTCTCGAGACTCTCCGGCATGTGGAAAAGGTGGTGGCGCCCCCCGAAACGAAGTCAAAGTCGTCCCTGCCTCTGGAGCCGGCCCCGGAATTGGAGGGGGAATGGGCCATGATTTCCTGTGTGAGCAGCGGCGAGGCGCTGGAAGAATGTTTTGTCAAACTCGGTCGGCGCAAGGCGAAAGGAAACGAAATCGCGGTGCTCATGGCCGGAAACGTCATTATGCAGGCCAACTTCACCGTGGATCGCTCGCAGACTCCCGCGACTATTGACTACGTTCTCAAGGACGGCAGATCTCAACTCGGGATTTACGAACTGGACGGCCAGACACTGAGGGTCAATTTCAGCAGTCCGGGTCAGCCAAGACCGACCCGGTTCACTTCATCTGTCGGCGACGGTCGAACATTGACCACTTGGCGTCTCCTCAAACGGTAGGCTCGATGGTTTCGAACGAATGGGCGCGAACGGTTGAATTGTCGAAATGAACAAGCGGAGGTTGCCCGCCTTAGCCGCATCCATGCAGTTGGGATTTAACGCAAAGGCGCTAAGACCCAAAGTCGCAAAGGTAGCAGGAGGAGATGGCTCCGTGACAAACCATCACCGTTGAGTGGCCTGGACTGGTGTCGGCAAAATCCTCTTTGCGCCCTGGCGTCTTTGCGCCTTTGCCTCTGCTCGCGCATGTTCCTTCCGCCAGGGCCTTAGTTGCGGCAAGCAGTGCTGGGTGGTGGAATGTTGCTGTTTGAAAATGTTGTTATGAACAGGAGAAAACAGAGAGAACAGAGAATCACCTCAAATTGTCCTCTCTCCGTTTACTCTGTTGCCTCATGTTCGCATCGTGTGTTTTGTCACTAAATCAAATTCTCAAGCCTTTCCGGCACTCGCCAACTCCTCCTCGAAATCCACGATTTCCTTGATCTGCGCCAGGAACCAGCGGTCAATCTTGGTCAATTGGAAAATCTCCTCGATGCCGAAGCCGGCCCTCAAAGCGTGGCGGATGAAAAAAATCCTCTCCGCGTTGGGCCAGATCAGCTTTTGCGTGATGAGGTCGCGCGGCAGAATGTCGCGGTCTCCATAGACTTCGCCGCCGATCCGCCAGGGGCGTCCGTCGCCGCCCAATCCATGCCGGCCAATTTCCAGCGAGCGCAACGCCTTCTGCAACGATTCCTTGAAAGTGCGCCCGATGGCCATGGCCTCGCCTACCGATTTCATCTGCGTGTTCAACGTCGGATCGGCTTGAGGGAATTTCTCAAAGGCAAAGCGCGGTATCTTCGTGACCACGTAATCAATCGTCGGCTCGAAGCTGGCCGGCGTTTCGCGCGTGATGTCGTTGCGGATTTCGTCCAGGAGATAGCCGACGGCCAGCTTGGCGGCAATTTTGGCGATGGGAAAGCCGGTCGCCTTGGAAGCCAGCGCCGAGGAACGGGAAACGCGAGGATTCATCTCGATGATGACCATGCGTCCGTTCTCGGGATTGACGGCGAATTGGATGTTCGAGCCGCCGGTCTCCACGCCCACCGCGCGAATGACGGCAAAACTCGCGTCGCGCATAATCTGGAATTCCTTGTCCGAAAGCGTTTGAGTCGGCGCGACGGTGATGGAGTCGCCGGTGTGGACGCCCATCGGATCAAAATTTTCGATCGAGCAAATAATGACGCAGTTGTCGGCCTTGTCGCGCATGACCTCCATTTCGAATTCCTTCCAGCCCAGCAGCGATTCCTCAACCAGGATTTCGGAGACCGGAGAAAGCTCCAGGCCGCGCCGGGCCATGACTTCAAATTCCTCGCGATTGTAGGCGATGCCTCCGCCGGTGCCGCCCAAAGTGAAGGCCGGGCGGATGATCAGCGGGTAACGCCCAATCTGCTCCGCGACCGCGCGGGACTCTTCCAGGTTGTGGGCCGTGCCGCTGATGGGAACATCCAGGCCGATGGTGAGCATCAGTTCCTTGAAAATCTGCCGGTCTTCGCCCCGTTCGATGGCGGCGGCATTGGCGCCGATCATTTCGACGTCGAACCGCGCCAGGGCGCCGTTTTTGTAGAGAGCCATGGCGGTGTTGAGGGCAGTCTGCCCGCCGAGGGTGGGCAGCAGGACCAGCTTCCCTTTCGCGCCCAAACGCCGCATTTCCTCCGTCTCGCGCGCGATGATTTTTTCGACACATTCCGGCGTAATCGGCTCGATGTAAGTGCGGTCGGCGAATTCCGGATCGGTCATGATGGTGGCCGGATTGGAGTTGACCAGGACAATGCGGTAACCTTCCTCCCGCAGGGCCTTGCAAGCCTGCGTGCCGGAATAATCAAATTCGCAGGCCTGTCCGATGATGATCGGACCGGCGCCAATGATGAGGATCGAATGAATATCAGTGCGCTTGGGCATAATTCTCCAACTATAAGAGTCCCCCCTGTTTCCCACCTCCCAATTTAAGCCCCAGTTTTTTATAGCTCAATTCCGTCGCCACGCGGCCTTGCGAGGTGCGGTTGAGGTAGCCTTCCATGATCAGAAACGGCTCGTACACTTCTTCCAAGGTATCCGGTTCTTCCCCCACCGCCACGGCCAGCGAATTCAAACCGACCGGGCCGCCGGCGAATTTCAGCACGATCGTTTCCAATATCCGTTTGTCCATTTCATCCAGTCCGTTCTGGTCAATGGCCAGCATGGCCAGCGCCAGGTCGGCCACGGGCACGGTGATGCGGCCGTCGCCGCGGACTTGCGCATAATCGCGCACGCGCCGCAACAGGTTGTTGGCGATGCGCGGGGTGCCGCGGCTGCGCCGGGCGATTTCCAGCGCGCCGGGCGGCTCCAAGGCGACGGCCAGCAAATTGGCCGAGCGCAGTAGGATCTGCTGGAGTTGTTCGGCATGGTAATAATCCAGCCGTTCGCGAATCCCAAAGCGCGTCAGCAACGGCGCCGTCAACAGCCCGCTGCGGGTGGTGGCGCCGATGAGCGTAAAGCGCGGCAGCGACAGCCGCACGCTGCGGGCGTTGGGTCCTTGATCAATGATGATGTCCAGCTTGAAATCTTCCATCGCCGGATACAGATATTCCTCGATGCTTTTTTGCAGGCGGTGGATTTCGTCAATGAAGAGGACGTCGCCTTCCTCCAAATTGGTGAGCAACCCGGCCAGGTCGCCGGCCTTCTCGATGGTTGGGCCGCTGGTGCATTTGAGGCTCGTCCCCATGCTCTTGGCGATGATGTGGGCCAGGGTGGTTTTGCCGAGGCCCGGCGGGCCGCTAAAAAGCAGATGATCCAGCGCCTCGCCCCGTTGTTTGGCGGCTTGGATGGCGATTTCCAGGCGTTCCTTGATGTTCGCCTGCCCGACAAACTCGGAAAAGAGCGACGGCCGCAGCGTCATTTCCAACGCGGCGTCCGGCTTGGCCAACACATCTGAGATCACGCGCTCCGCCATCTCCGTGGAGGATGGGCAACCGCGCCCAGAGCGACAAGGGAAAACTGGTCCTTTCCTCGTTAAGCCGAAACGATGCAGTTAAAGAACGCAATTTTGACAGGATTAACAGGATGGAAAAGAGGATGTGGCATCAGAAATAATCCCTCACCGTTTGGGAAGAGCTCCGTGTCTCGTAATTCATCCTGTTAATCCTGTTAATCCTGTCTCAAAATCTTCCTGTCGTCTTCTTCGAGTGCATGGATGCGGTTAAGGCCCCTTCTGCGCCTTCAATCCAGACACGATCAAAGCCCAGTCGGCAGAACCGCTGTTGCCATGCCCTGCCGCCTGGCGCATCCCTGTCTCCACCAACGCAGCCGCGTCTTCTTTGCGGCCCTGCGCCACCAGAAAATCCGCATAGCGGCTGACGGCCTCCGGCGAATAGGGACAGAGTGCGAAGGCCTGCCTAAATGCGAGGTCCGCCGCGTCGCTCATGCGCTGCCGTTCATTTCCCGGCTGGGCGAGATATTCGCCGGGAGTGGGAATGCTCCTGCATCCACCGACCCGCCATGCATAAACGCCGGCAATGGCGGAACGCAACTTGGAGAACATTTTTTGCGAAGCCGCATTCTCGATGAAGCGTGGATTGCCGGTGAACCCCGACAGGTCCTTCCTGATATAAGTCTTGTCCGCGAAATCGAGCACTGTTTGCAGAGGCGTCTCCGGGCGCAGCCAGCCGCCGATCATTTGCTCGATGAGCGGCTGCCAGTAATCCTGGTCGCGTTGGATGGTTTCCGCGCTCAATTCCGGCGGCGCCTCGCGGTTGATTTTCATGATCAGCCCGTGCGGTTCCAGATAGGGAAACATCCAGTCGAGAGGGAAGCTCTCCTCGATGTAAAATTCGTGATCGGGATTGCGGTCAAAAATCGTCCTGGCCAACAATGCGTTGATGCTCATCACGGCGACCATTCCGCCCACTTTGACGCTGCCATTGTCGTTCAGTGTGACATCTTCGCCCGGCCTTAGCTTGTTTTCCTCCAGCCTTTTTTTGGCGTCCGCTATGTATTCGGCGAACGATTTTTGCGAATCTTCCTCGGTCAGCAAAGAAAGCTTGCCGCCATACGTTTGCCGCAAGTATTGCAGGTACGTGCCGTCCGCCAGCGCGTTTTGTGTCAAAGTGAAAAATGGGTCCGCCTCCGGCTGCGAGCGGCTGAAGGCCGTCACCAGTCCCCGCCCCGGATCGGTGCCGCCGAAATAAACGCTGCCGGCGGGAATGGATTCGATGATCTCATCCCCAAATTCCCGGACGTATTCCGGCTCGCCAGGCAAGACTTGTTCGTAACCCAGCTCAATCTCCAGCACGGTGCTCCAATAGCTGGTCCGCAATTTCTCCACGACCGCATTGCCGTTGGAATACTGCGGATGGTGCTTTGCGTAAAAGGCGAATCTATTGGTGACTTCCTGGCCGTCGCCGCGCATCGCCGCATCGAAGAAAGCCTGGTAGTCCGGGGAGATTTTCTCCCCGGCGGCGGCGGCCAGTTGCTCCGCTTGCTTTTCCTTTAGCGTCGAGAATGTCTGGAGACGCTCGATCAATTGTTGACGAAGAGTTTCCGGCGAGGTGTCCGCCGCCGCCACCCGCCATCCGGCCAGCGTAACCACACCGGCCACCAGCGTGCAGACCACGCTTACCGCTGCACGGCGAGTCATCCCGCCGTGATGGTTGGCGCCATCCAACAACGCCCGGAGCCTTTGTTCCAGACCGGATCGTTTGGCCACCGCCAGCGCGGCGCGTGGCGCGTCTGACCATTGCCGGGCGATCTCCAGCAAATGACCCGCGTATTCCGACGCGCGTGTTTGTCCGAGCGCGACCACCAAGTCGTCACAAGCCCGCTCCCGTTCCACGCGCATCCGCGCGGCGGCCAGCCAGGCCAGCGGATTGAACCAATAAAGCGCGCAGACCAAGGCCGCCAGCGCCTGCGTCAGACAATCACACCGCCGCACGTGGGCCAGTTCATGGCGCAAAACCAGCCGCAGCCGCTCCCGCTCCCATTGCGCCGCGTCCGCCGGCAACAAGGCGGCGGGCCGCAAGAATCCCCAAGTCATCGGCATCAGCGGCTGCCCGGTTTCCAACAGGCGCACCTTGCGGCGCAATCGCAATTCGCCCGAAATCGAGTCCAGCAATCCGAGAACGTCCGGGTCCGTCACCGCCCGCGCGGCGCGTTCGATCCTTCGCAATCTCCATCGCTGTTCCAGGAAAATTAGCAGCGTCACCACGACGCCCGCCGCCCATCCCGGCCAAACCAGCGAGCGCCAGGGCTGGGGCTTCACCGCCGCCTCCGATGGCGTCGGGGATGCGGAGCTTGGCGTCTCGGCCGATGATTTGCCGTTGTTGACGACGTCCGCCCAGCCAGTCACTTGCGACGGCGGGGCATTGACGGCGGATTGGGCCGCGTGCTGGCTCAAGAGATCGCCGGCCCACGCGGGACCGTTCCAACGCGGCGCCAGGAGCGTCGCCGCCGGCAGCGCGAGCAAACTCGCCAGCACGCCCAGCCAGAGAAAGTGCCGGGTGGCGGCGGCGCTCCGGCGGCACAACAGCGCCAGCGGAAAGGCCGGCGCCAGGATGAGAAAACTCTTGCCCGCCGCCTCCGACAGCGCGGCAGCGGCGCGCGGCGACGAGATCGTCATGACTGCTTCATTCATTATGTTCATATATTTAGCGGCCTTCCTTTCGGGCCTGGTCAATGATGGTTTGCAACTGGTCAATTTCCTTGGGTGAAAGTTCAGTGTCCGCGCCTTCCAACAGCGCCGCGACCGCCAGCGGGGCCGAGCCGCCGAAAAACGTGCGCACCACCCGCCGCAACGCCGAACGGCTGGCGCGGGCCTTGGCCTCCGTCGGCAGATGCACATAGCGCAGGCCCTCGCGGCGGTGTTTGACGTGGCCTTTTTCCTCCAGGATGCGCAGCAGCGCCCGCACCGTCGAATAACTGGGGGCATCGGGCAGCGCGCCCAACACTTCCGCGGCGGTGGCCTGGCCGCGCGCGTGAAGAATCTCCATGATTTGCCGTTCGCGCCGCGTCAAATTAGGGTCGTTTTCTTTCATACAATGCTAAAAAATTAGCATAACCGTCCAACACGTCAAGCCCTAAATGCTATTTTTTTAGCAAAATCGGCGAATGAGCATTTTCCCTGCGAGAAAAACCCTGTTCGCCGCTTCCCAATAATGTCCAAAGTTGAAAAAAAATAACGATGCGCGCAGAATTTTCGGGGAGCGCACGCGCGCGTGCAGGGTTCAGCGCCCTCGCTGAACCCGCTTTCTGAGGTCAGCGACGAGGGCGTCGCTGACTGCACGCAGTGGCGCGTGCGCTCCCCAAATCAGGACCACTGACGGAGCTTGACATTCGTGGGCCGTTCAGCTTAGAGTATGCCCAACTTGGGAGGGCGAGAGCGGGCATTTTGGGTCCTGGTCACGCGGTGGGGCTCTGGCCGGCGGAAACGGAAGGCAACTTTATGATTATCAAAAGAAATGAACGTGGTTTTACACTGATTGAATTGCTGGTGGTCATCGCCATTATCGCCATTCTGGCGGCGATGCTGTTGCCCGCCCTGGCCACCGCCAAACGAAATGCCATAGACCTCAACTGCATCAGCAACTCCAAACAGATCAATCTGAGCATGATCATGTACGTGGACGATAGCAACGGCAAGTTGATAAGCTATAATCAGTACGCAAATAATGGCACCACACTTAATACTCTCTGGATAGCGAGGCTTCAGACCAATTACACCGCAAATCAAGGTGTGCGGTGTTGTCCAGCCACGCCACCGCCAACACCAGCCACCGCTTGGAAAGCGCCTAGTGGTGATCCCTTGGGATGGGGCACTGCGGATTACCCATGGCAATGGGACCCTAATGGCGAGGTAGCCAGCGACCAGTGGGTTGGAAGCTATGGCCTCAATGGCTGGTGTTACGGTGATGCTTACAACGATAGCTCTACCTTCGGTCCAGCGGGCGAATATTTTATAAAACTTTCCAACGTGCAGCAGACTGCGCTAACGCCCTACTTTTCGGACTCAATTTGGGTGGACGGCTGGCCTGTGGCGCAGGACGCGCCCTCCACGGATTTGTACGCCGGAGCGGACACTCAGACCAGTGCAACCCAGACTTACGGCATGTGCCGCCGGACCATATCGCGCCATGGCTATAAGGCGCCTGGCGCCGCGCCCAGAGATGTTCCCCCCGGCAAGCCGTTGCCGGGCGCGATTAACGTTGCCTTTGTGGATGGCCATGCCGCGCCTGTCAAACTGGAGCAACTCTGGACTCTTTACTGGCATGTCGGCTGGGTGACACCGGCCGTGCGTCCTCCTTGAGTCAGGGCTGCTCTAAGCGCGAACGATTCCTTCAAAGCACTGAATTTTGACAGGATTAACAGGATTTACAGGATGGGAAAAAGGATGTGGCATCAGAATTAATCAGTCACCCATCGGGGAGAGCTTCGTGTGCCGCAATTCATCCTGTAAATCCTGTAAATCCTGTCTCAAATTCTTCCTGTCGTGTTCTTCGACTGCATGGATGCGGTTAACGCAGGTTGAGCTTGCTGAATTCAATTCGTGGGTCCAACCCCAAGTGTCTTGAATCCGCATAAAATCATTCCTTCTCGCGAACATTCTTTTCGCGCAGAGAGCGCAGAGAAACTACAGGAAAGAAGGTCCGCCATGCAGTCCTTCTCCGCGCCCTCGGCCGTGCAATATCCCAAATTCGCTCATTTCCGACAAAACTTATTCACCACAAAGAGCACGAACGACACGAAGTATTGAATATGACAAATTGTACGATTTTTCTTCGTGTTCTTCGTGTCCTTCGTGGTGAAAATTGGGTTGCGGCTGGCCCCGTTGCGAGTCTGCGCACACCTGTTCCTTCCGGCAGAGTCTTGGTTGCGACGCCCCGTGTCAGGCCGGGGAATGTTGCTTTGGGAACAAGACGGTTTGAACAGGAGAAAACAGAGAGAAAAGAGCATCACTGGACATGGTCCACCTCTCCGTTTCCTCTGTTGCCTTCTGTTCAAATTCATGTGTTTGGTTGCGGTTTACCGCTCTGCGTTCTCCGCGCCCTGCGCGAGAAAATTCCGTCACAGGGAGGTGAAGCCAGGCGGGAAAAGCGGACTGGCTATGAAATAATGTGAATTTTTGAATTTGCATTCCCGTCCAATCGTGTCAGAGTGTAATAGTGTGGCGCTCAGGCGCCTGTTCTTTGACATAGTGGCCAGTGGTTAGTGGCCAGCGGGGAAGGGCAAGAGGCAAGCCCGCCTCCGCTGAAGGCCCGACAGGATGAGGCAGATGAAGCCTGATAACGGCTAATCACGCCTAAACACGCCAAAACAAATAAAAATCCTGCCGTGGCTCCAAAAGCGGCAAATTTTTCCTGTCAACGTCGTTGAATCGCAGATGGGCAGAAAACGCCAATCCGACCCCCAAAAAATTGGACTGGATTTGACTGGATTTGACTAAAAAAAATAAAAAACCTGAAAAACGCATCATCCATGAATCCCGATTGCCATGATGGAGATTAAAATCAACAATCTTGTGCTGTCTGTTTTCTGCATGCTTGTTCCTTCTACTTTCTTCCTTTCTTCCAACGTAAGTTGTTGATTTCCATGATAATTCCAGATAATTCCGGTTAATTCCGGGTCAGTTTTTCAGCCGAAAGCTCTAAATTCCATATTTCGCTTGCCTGTCGCTGGCGGCGCGGAACATGTTCCAAGGTCATGCAGGTGTTGAATCTTAGCGGCAAATCCATCGTTGTCATCGGCGGCACGACGGGCCTGGGCTTCTCCGCGGCGCGCTGTTTTGTCCGCGGCGGCGCCCGCGTGGTGGTGGTGGGGCGCGATCCGGGCCATGTCCGCGCCGCGCGCAAGAGCCTCGGCCGCGCCGCGCACGCGTTGGCCGGCGACGCCATGAATCCCGCCACGGCTGCGCAAGCCATCGGCCTGGCGGTGCAGGAATTTGGACGGCTGGATGGGCTTTATCACGTCGCCGGCGGCAGCGGACGTTCCTGGGGCGACGGCCCTTTGCATGAAATGACCGACGAAGGCTGGCACAAGACCATCGAGTGGAACCTTTCCTCTGTCATGTATTCCAATCGCGCGGCCCTGCGGCGGTTTTTGGCGCAAGGAAGCGGCGGCAGCATCCTGAACATGGGCAGTGTCCTGGCTGGATCGCCTTCGCCGGCTTATTTCTCCACTCACGCCTACGCCTCGGCCAAGGCGGCCATTGTCGGCCTGAGCAAGTCCGTCGCCGCCCGTTACGCCGCCAGCGGCATCCGTTGCAATGTGATCGAGCCGGCCGTGATGGACACGCCCATGGCCCGGCGGGCGACTACAGACAAGAAGATTTTGCGCGTCATCAAGGCCAGGCAGCCTTTGGACGGCGGTCGAGTCGGCCAGCCGGCGGACCTGGATGGCGCGGCGGCTTACTTTATGAGTGACGCATCGAAATTCACCACCGGCCAGGTCCTGGCCGTGGACGGAGGATGGTCTCTGGCATGAGCAAGCCTTTTTTGGATTACCTGGCGAAGTGCCGCGCGTTGATGGACGTGATCGCCGCGCAGGACAAGGCCGTTGGCCAGGCGGCGGATTGGTTCGCCCAAACGATTCTGGCCGGGCGGATGGTGCATGTGTTCGGCTGCGGCCACTCGCGCATCATGGTCGAGGAGATGTGGCCCCGTTACGGCTCCTTTCCCGGCTTCAATCCCATTGTCGAGTTGTCGGTGTCCTTTCACAATCTGGTCGTCGGCGCCAACGGCCAGCGGCAGGCGATGTTTCTGGAAAATGTCAGCGGCCTGGCCGAACGCATCCTGCGCAATTTCGCGCTCGCGCCGGAGGATTCCGCCCTGGTGATTTCCTCCAGCGGCTGCAACATCGTGCCGGTGGAGATGGCCGAGCAATTTCAGCAGCGGGGCGTGCGCGTGGTGGCCATCATCAGCCTGGCCCACGCCAACGCCAGCGAAAGCAAGCGCGCCGACGGCAAAAAATTGCAGGATTTCGCAGAAATTATACTTGACACAGGCGCGCCCCCCGGCGACGCCATGGTGACGGTGCCGGGACTGGACGAGCCCGTGGCGCCGGCTTCCACCATTGGCGGCTGTTTGCTGGTCAACGGCATCAAGGCCGAAGTGGCCGCGCGGCTGGCGGCGGCGGGTCACCCGCCCCTGGTGTTGACTGCCCCGGCCCTCGTCGGCGCGGCGCGTTCGAGCGAGATTTTCGAGGCCGCTTACGACGAACACGCGCGCCGGCTGGCCAAACTATATTCCGGCCTCGGCCCATAATTCGCGTCAATATGAAAGAACGCCCGCTCCGCACCACCGTCATCGGCAGTTATCCCTGGCCGGGATGGCTGGAGTTTGCCTGCGCCCATCTTGATCAGTTCGGCGAGGCCGACCGGGCCGAGTTGCGCGACGACGCGGTCATCGCCGCCATCCACGACCAGGTCGCGGCCGGGCTGGATGTGATCACCGACGGCGAACAGACGCGGCTGGATTTCAATCTGTCCTTTTACGGCCATCTCGACGGGTTGGAACTGGAAGAGTTGCCGCCTCGCCGTTTCGGGCCGCCCGCGCACGATCAACGCGGCAAACATCGCGTGACCGGCAAGCTGGGCAGCGCGCGCGGACTGGGCGCCGTGGAGGAATTCAAGCGGCTGCAGCGGCTGGCGCCCGCCGGCCAGGCGCTCAAAGCCAGCGTGCCCGGCCCTTACACCTTGAGCGGCCGGCTCGAGCCGAACGAAAGTTATCCCGACCGCTACGCCCTGGCCGAAGCGCTGATTCCGGTGGTGCGTCGGGAATTGTCTGATTTGGCCGCCGCGGGCTGCCGCGAGATCACAGTGGACGAACCGTCCATGAGTTGCTACGCGCACCGCGAGGACCCGTCCCGCTTCGTGGACATTTTCAATCGCACCGTCGCGCCTGTGGTGGGCCAATGCCGGCTCTCGACCCATCTGTGCTTTGGCAATTACAAAGGACGCGCCGTCGGCCCCAGGGTCTATCGGCCGATGTTCCCGGCCTTCCTCGACTTTACAGTGGACGAAATCCACGTCGAAATGGCCAGCCGGGAATTCGCGGAGTTGGAAATTATAGGCGACATCGCCGCGCGCCGCGACGTGGCCGTGGGCATCATTGACGTGAAAAGCTATTACATCGAAACGCCGCAAGACGTGGCCGCGCGAGTGCGCCGGTGCCTGAAATTCGCGCCCGCCGGACGGCTCTCCTTCGCGCCGGATTGCGGCCTGAGCCAGACCGCGCGCTGGGCGGCGCGGCAGAAATTGAAGAACATGGTCGGGGGCGTAAAAATAGTCCGCCGGGAATTGAACTTGGATTGAAGACGCAAAGTTTAAACGCGCGGCGGCTCTTCGCCGCGTTCGGCAAACCACTTTGGTTCTAACTCGCTGGACGGGCGATCATCCGCCATAGCCATTGGTCCGCTTCCTCGTGAGTTTTGAAACGATGCACGCCGCGCGGCACGCGCACGCCGCCAAAAGCTTTGCGCCATGCGATGGAATCGGCCTTGTTGCTGGTCGCGGTCGAAAGCGCATCCCGCGTCTTGGTGCGCCGACCAACGAAGCGGTCAACTTTGTCCTCGACGTTTATGAACGGTTGTTTCACGGCGGTTCTAGTGTAAACTGTGTCGCGCGACAAAGCAAGACTAAGCAGGTCGCGTCATGGACACGATGGAAACTGGATTGAAACCGGCATTTGCCAAAGACCAAGAGTTTCTGGAGGGCATCCGGCGCGTGCTGGCTGCGCGCGGCGCAGGCGTTTGGTGGCTAGGCCAAAGCGGATTCCTCGTCGCGCAACATGGCCGCGCGCTGGTCTTCGATCCCTACCTCTCGGATTCCCTCACGCGCAAATACGCCGGCACCGCCAAGCCGCACGTGCGAATGACCAAGCGGGTGGTGGACCCGGCGGCCTTGGGCGCGCTGGGCGTCGTTGACGTCATCACCAGCAGCCATCAACACACCGATCATCTCGACGCCGAGACGCTGCTTCCGCTGCTCTCGGCCAATCCTCAAGCGCGTTTGGTTCTGCCCGCCGCCATCCGCGAGTTCGCCGCTGAACGCCTCGGCCCGGAAGCGGCGGCGCGCTTCGTCGAATTGGACGACAGCCAATCCGCGCGCGTGGCCGGCATGGAATTCCACGGAATCGCCGCCGCGCACAATACCGTAGAGCGCGACGCGCAGGGCCGCTGCCGTTTTTTGGGTTACGTGGTGGAATGGGCCGGTCTGACTTTCTACCACAGCGGCGACACGCTGCCGCACGACGGTCTTGTGCCGGCGCTGCGCCGTTTCAAGATTGATCTCGCCTTTCTGCCGATCAACGGCGACCACCCGGAGCGCGGCGTGGCCGGAAATCTCAACGGCACGGAAGCCGCGCGGCTGGCTCATGCGGCCGGAGCGCGCCGGGTCATCCCCTGTCACTACGATTTATTTGAATTCAACACCGCGCCGCCGGACGAATTCATCGCCGAGTGCCGCAAATTAGGCCAGCCCTGCCAAGTGCTTCGACCGGGCGAAGGCTGTTTCTTTTGAAGGAAACGGAGTGTTCAAGGCCGGTCTTGTTGAGCCTCCTTGTTTATTTGCTTCGTGATCTCTTCCTCCTTCTGCGATATGATTTGCAATAACCCTTTGTCTTCGTTGACACGGGTGCTGATGCCGGCCATCACGGCGTCAATCTTGTTGTCATAAGCGACCCGAGCATCATCGAGTTGCTTCTTGGCCGTTTTAAAGGCGGGCATATCCGGGCCAAAGTTATTGTCGGCCTCCACCATTCTTGCCTTGGCCATTTGCAGGCGTTCGGACAACTCATTCAATTCGGGGTCCAACTGATGGGCGTAAGCTGTCGCCAGCGCCGCTCCCAATTGATTGGTTGGCACTTTGTTCAAATTGAAGAGAATATTGCTGTAGGCCATGTAGTCGGCTTCCGCCGCGACCCGCTGGTGGTCCCAATCCTCCAACCGATGAGACTGCATTTCGGAGTACGAAAGAGGGTGGCCGGGCGCGTCTTTTGCCGCCGCCTTCAGCGCGGCGACCTGGAATGACATCCCGGTCATGATTCCTTTGGCCCGTTGGTCAATTTTCTCTTTGAGATCTTTGATCACGGCGGCTTCTTCCCGTATCTGCGCATCAGAGCCGGAATTCATCTTGAGGCTGGTGAGCCTTGTTTCCTGCGCCATTTCCTGCTCAAGAAGCGAATTCAAAATGGGGTCCGACGCGGTGACGGACAGAGCCTGGATGAATTGCTCATGAACGCCAAATTCTATCCCTCTGAGTTGCTCCAACAGGGCGGATTGTTTCACGTACTCCGCGCCGTAGTCCAGGCCTGCTTTTGGCGTCGGCGTGGTTGCGGGAGCGTAGCGGAAAGGAGTTGAAGCGGCGGCGTCCGGTGGCGGTGCGGGAATTGTGACGGCGGGCTGCGGTTCGTCTGCGGCGCGAGTGAACGTCAGGCCGCCCAGCGCCACGAGCAGGACGGCGAACAACCCGCGGGCCAATCCGCTGCTGCGTTTGAATTCAGTAATCATAATGATCCTTTTTTTGATGTTGTGTCGGGATGCAATGAGCGGAACCAATCCAGCGGCCATCTGGGCCGCCGGAAAATCATACAAATGCTTGAGCAGCGTCCGGCCATAAGCGCCGCGATCGGCCTGCTCGATCAGGCCAAGAACCTCGGCGTCGCAGGCCAACTCCTGGTCCGCCCGCAAGCGCCGCATCGCCACCCAGGCGAGCGGATTGAACCAGTGCAGCGCCAGCGCAAGAACCCCGAGCCAATTCACCAGCACGTCGCGCCGCCGGATGTGAATCAATTCGTGCAGAAGAACGAGTCTCGCCTCGCGGCGCTCCAAAGTGTCCAACATTCGCTCCGGCAGGAGCAAACACGGACGACGAAATCCGAACACCGCCGCCGCGTGCCAATTGGGCGCGCTGGCGATCCTGACCGCGCGCCGAAGGTCCACCTCGCCTTTGCATTGGTCAACCAATTCAAGCAGGCGCGGATCGGTCGCCTTTGGCAATTGCGCAACCCAACGCGCGAATTTTCTGCCGCGCGAAATCACCACCAGCAAAAAGACCGCGGCGCCGCACAACCAAATTCCCACTGCCAACTGCCCGAACGTCGGACGCAACCGCCAGCTGATGGCGGCAGTTAGCTGGTTTGAAGGGCGCGCGACCACCATGGCCGGAGGCGCGGCGGATGGGAGAATGAGCGAGGCGGCGGGCGCCGGCCGAATATGGCGGGTGAGATTAAAAACACTCCAACCGCTGGCCGGCGTCAACGGCACGATGAGGCGGAGAAGAACCAGAAGGCTTAGCGCGTAGCGGAATCGGGCCGGCAGACGTTTGGCCGCCACGTCTTGAACAACCAGCACCGCGATGATCAGCACGCAGGCCCGCAAGGAATTGCTCCAGATCAAATGGAAAACCGAATCCAGGCCGGGCAGGTTCATGGCAACCTTTCATCCAGCAGGCGGCGCAGCTCCTGGATTTCGCGGGCAGTCAGCTCTTCGCGTTCGAGAAAGCAGGCCAGGAACGGCGCGATCTCCCCGCCAAAGACGCGACTTAGAAAAGAGCGGCTGGCTTCGTGGGCGTAATCGGCGGCGGCGACCCGCGGCCGGAAAAGATACTCCCGGCCCACGCGTGTGTGCCCCAGCGCCCCTTTTCGTCTCAGCCGGCTGAGGAGGGTGTGGATCGTTTTTGGCTTCCAATGCGTCTGGTCGCGCAAGGCTTGCACCACCTGATTGGCCGTGGCCGGCGACTGATTCCAGATCACCCGCATCACCACCAACTCCGCCTCCGAAATTTGGGGCATCCGGCGCGTGGCCCCGTTCTTGGCCGTGTTTCGCATGTCAAACCTTTCTCTTACAACTGTAGGCGTCACAATACTCCTACATTTGTAGGAGTTGCAAGCGAAATATTTGAAAGATCGAAGTGTATCGGCAGCCCAAGGATGGCCGCTATGCCGAACACACGCTGCACGGGCCAAGTGGATCGCTCGCCAGCGCGGCCTTGCCGGAATTCACTCTGCCGCTGGACGCCTTCTTCGCCCAGTGACGTCAAACCAAAAGACCAGGATGGTCACACTCCCGCCGTGTGACGATGTGCTAGGAAGTGCAGCCAGCGGCGGGTCACGGGCCGCCGATGTATCCGGCTGATGGCCGCCGCGTACAACTCAATCTGCGGATGGTAAAGTTTGATCTTTTCGCTCAATTCCCGCGCCGGAAAATGGTCCGTCTTGAAATCCAGCAGCCAGATTTCTTCGGGCAGAATCGCGGCCAGATCAATCACTCCCTGCACGACGACGAATTCGCGCGCGCCCGCGCCGGCAAATGGCGCCGCACCCAATAGCGCCAGTTCCGCCGCGTCCAGACGCGCGGTGAAGGCCAGCTCGCGCCGCAGAGTGGGCAACCGGTCCAGCAACTCGCGGCCCGGCTCCGATTGCCAAAACGCGGCCACCGCCTCCAAATCCAGGCAGGCGTATTCTTCGGGTGTCAGGAGGTTCTCCCGGCGCAGGCGGCCGGCTTCTTCCCGCAGGCTTTCCACTGTGCGCGTCCGCTCCAACGCCACCCCCTCCAAAAAACGGTGATGCGCCGACCCAATTTCCGCCGCCGTCAAAGTCCCTTCCATCGCGCGCCGTGATGTGTCAACTGCAAACAATGCGGGCGCCTCCTCCTCGTCCGCCCCGGCCATCTCGCGCCGCAAATCCGAAACCGCCGCCTTGGCGGGGATTCCCGTGTCCGCGCGGAACGGGTAACGCCAGTCCAGCCGGTCGCGCGCTTCGATTGACAGGTCCGTTTCGCGGGCCGCGCCGCCGGCTTCCGGCGCCGGCTCGCGGGAAGGCGCGAGCCAGGGGTGACCATCGTCGTACACGGTCCAGGTGAAGAATGTGTTTTGGCCGGAATTCTCCAGGTTGGCCGCGCCGGGAGGCCAGCTTCCAAGCCAATCCAAATAGCTGGCGCAAGCGAGGATTTCCGCCGATCCCGAACCTTGTTGGGCGCGTTTGGGCCATTTCTCAGAGATGGTTTTCCGCGAAGCTGTGCCGGCCAAAATGAGCCGATGTTCCGCGCGGGTCAGGGCCACGTAAAGCAGGCGCATCTCCTCCCCGATCATCTCCCGCTTCTGCCGCCGCCGCGCCAGCCAATAAGGCAGGCTGGGCCAGGATTGAAATGCCTCGGGCGGCCGGACCTGCGGACAAAGCCCGAATTCTTCATCAAGGATAATCTGAGCGTGAAGGTCCCTCGCATGAAATCTTTTCCCAAGGTCCCCCGCCACCACCACGGGGAATTCCAGCCCTTTGCTTTGGTGGATGCTCATCAGGCGCACGGCGTCGCTTTCCGGCGCGGCCGGTTCCGTCTCCTCCTCGCTTTCCTGCTGCGCCTGGACGAAACGGAGAAAGCGCGGCAGGCTTTCGCCGCGATTGGAATCGAACTGCCGCGCCAGTTGCAGCAAACGTTCCAGGTTGGCGCGCCTTTGCTCCGCGCGTTCACGGGTCAGGAGCCAGTCCGCGTAATGCGTTTCGTCAATCACATTTTCCAGGCATTGCGAAACGGCTTCCTGCCGCGCCTGGCGCCGCCAGCGTCGGTAGCGTTGCAAAAAACGGCCCGCCTTCTCCGCCGGCCCGGGACCGGGTGCTCGCCTGGCCTCCTCGCGTTGCCAATCCACCAACGCGTTCCAAAATCGCCCGTGCGGCTGCGCGATGCGGATGGCGGCCAAATCAGCGTCCGTCATCCCGGCCAGCGGCGAACGCAAGACGCCCAGCAGCGGGAGGTCTTGCAGCGGATTGTCCAGCAGTTGCAGCAGGGCCAGCAGGTCGCGCGCCTCGGCGCTTTCGTAAAAGCCGCCGCGCGCCGCCGCCAGCGGAATGCCCAGGCGGTTGAATTCCCTGGCGTAGGCGGCGGTCTTGTTCCGCGGCGCGCGCAGCAGGATGACCATGTCGCTCCAGGCCGTGGGGCGCGCCGGGTCCCCGTGCAATTCCAGCAATCGGCGTCCCACCAGGCGCGCTTCTTTCTCCGCGTCGGAAGACGATTCATCCTCCTCGCCGCCGTCCCCAAGACGGCGCAGGAGCAGTTCGACCGGCGCGGGCCTGGACGGTGTGGCCGACATGGAAGCGCGGTGTTCACGGCCGCCGAAACGCAGCCGCGCCTCCTCGTCGTAATCAACGCCGCCGATGCTTTGGCGCATGAGCGGCGCGAACAGGGCGTTGATGAAATGGAGGATGCCCTCGTGGCTGCGAAAATTCTCCGACAGGCCCAGCACCCGCCCGGACGGTCCGCCCGCCGTCCAGTCCGACTTATATTTTGCAAAGATACGCGGATCGGCCAGGCGAAAACGGTAAATGCTTTGCTTGACATCTCCCACCAGGAACCGATTGGACTCCGCGCCCTCGCGCGCCAGCGCCTGGATGATGGCTTCCTGCGCGCCGTTGATGTCCTGGAATTCATCCACAAAGATGAGGCGCAGTTTCCGCCGCCAGGACCGGGCGATCGCGCTCGGCTGATCTTTGTCCCAGAGCAGGCGCAGGGCGAACTGCTCCAAATCCTGAAAATCAATGCTGCCGGCCTGGCGCTTGGCCTGGGCAAAAGCGTCGCCGAAACGCCGGGCGGCCTCCAGCAGCGCGAGCATGGAAGGGCGCGTCCAATTCCAATCCTCGGCCAGCGGGTCCGTCTCCCCCGAGAGCGCGCAGACGGACTGCAAAAACTCCGCTTCGTCGAAGAAGTCCTTGATGGGATCACGCCACGGGCCTTTGGGGCGCGGCCACGATTGGTCGCTTTCCTCGATCAGCGCCAGAGCCGCCGCGAAATCCGCCCGCGTTGCGTTGCCACCGAGCCGTTCCAAGATTGAGCCGCAGTACGCGGCGTTTTTATTGTCCGGCGGCTGGCGCCGCAAAAGCGGGAGCCACGAGTCACGCCAATTTTTCAACTCCGCCATGAGCCAGGTCCGCCAGTGTGCCGGCTCGGTGGATTGGAAGCCGGCTTCCTGCGCCGCGAACCAGCCCGCGGGATCGCGCAGAGTTTGCGAATACCGATGCAGACGCCCAATCAAATCGCGCACCGGCTGGTCCCAATCGCCGCCCGTCCCTTGGATCAATCGTTGGATGGCGAGGTCCGCCGGCAGGTCCGAGTTATAGACCGCCTCCAACACGCCATCCAGCGTCCGGCGCGCCAGGGCGTGCGACTCTTCGTTGGACATGACTGTTAATTGCGGGTCCAAGCCCAATTCGTAAAAGTGCTGGCTGACCAATTCAAAGCAGAAGCTGTGGAGCGTGCAAATATGGGCCGTCTCCAGCAACGCCAACTGTTCGGCCAGCCGCGCCGAGGAGGATGGGGCGCGTTCGAGGCCCTCCCGCAGGCGTTTGCGCATCTCGGCGGCGGCGGCCTGGGTGAAGGTCACCATCAGAATCTCATCCACGCTGCCTTGGTTCTGTTCATCCAGCAGCCAGGCCATGCAACGCTCGACCAGCGTGCGCGTCTTGCCCGCGCCGGCCCCGGCCACGACCAGGACATTTCCCCGTGCGGCGACGGCCTCTTGTTGTTGTGCGGTGAGCGCGGGCAAGTTCAACGCGGAAAGAGTAGGAGCGCGCATTAAAAAGACAAGGGGTTATGGCCCCTGAACTTTATCCTAATCTTAATCGTAATCGTAATCTTTTTTCTCCATTCGTAATAAGAAGCGATTAAGATTAGGATTAGGATTAAGATTAGGAGCGACTGACGAGAAGGTTAAATGCACTTTGCCAAAGCCGCCGCCGGCATCGCTCCTCCGGGTCTCGCCGAAATATTTTAAAGTGCAATAGGGTGTAATAGGGTGCAATAGGGTGCAATTCAACGGTCCGCGCCACGATAATTTCTCCATTCAATCATGCTGAGGGATTTCAACGCCAATTCGCGAAGACACAGCGCGGCAAGCCGCAACCCAATTATCACCACGAAGCACACGAAGAGCACGAAGAAAATTCACCCGGATGGACTCATTCAACCTCATATCGCCACGCGCAGGCGCGGGGCAGGGGACGGGGCTGGCCGCCAGGGCCAGCCTCCATCCTCCACCGCCTCGCTTTGGCGCGACGAGGGACTGCAAAATGTCAAAGAGCAGCGCGTGTGGACCGCGCTCCTACACCATTATTACATATATTGATGGGAACGCAATTATTTTCTTGCATCATGTTCAAAAGAATGCCATAGTGGGCGCATGAAAACAAAAATTGAAAATGTGGCCCGGACGGAATCGGCCGGCGCCACCGGCCGCGCCCGCACGGGAAAAATCGCAAAACTGCCCTCCGCGATACGGGAGGAGTTAAACACCCGCCTGGCCGAGGGAGAGGACACCGAGGCCATTTTGGAGTGGCTCAACGGGCATCCCGAGGTGAGGGCGCATCTGGACGCGCACCACGAGGGAAGTCCCATCACGTCAGTCAATCTTTGCCGCTGGCGGCAGGGTGGTTTCGCCGGTTGGGCCGAAAACGTGAAAATGCACGATTCTCTGGACGCGATGACGCTGGCCTGTTCCGAAGTGGACGGCCCGGCGCGGGACCAATTGGTCAGCCGCATTGGCCTTGTTCTCCTGAGCAGGCTGGTCTCCCAGTTGCAGGCTTTCGACGCCATGCCTGAGGGGATTGAGAAAGCCAAATGCTGGGGCGAACTTATCTGGAGTTATGTCGCTCTCAGGCGAGCGGACCTCAAATTCGAGGAATTCGCGCTCGAAAGGAAAAAGGCCACCACCTCCAGCCTGATGCTTCAGCTCGACGACGGCTTCAAGAACTGGCTGGCCCAGCGCAAGGCTGGAAGTGAATCGAAAACTGACCAAATGCCATCATAAGCTGAAAGAAGGAGCCAACGCCTTCCTCGTGCTCATGGGGTGATTATGGGAAACAAAAGTCATAACAGTTCGTCGCCTCCCACTGGCGGGACATTCGGAACTTTGGCCATTGCGGCCTCGAATTTCTCGCGGCTGCCGCGCTGTGCGCGCCGCTCAAGTTCCCGGAAATCTTCGAAGGCGCGGGCAAATTCTTCGAGCTTCTGCAGCGCGAATGCGTGGACCGATTGATGGTCTTGTGACGCCAGGCTTTCCAGTTTCTGGTAAACTTCATCCGGCATGTTCAGTTCAATTGCTTTCATTTGCTTCGCCTATCAGTTTGAGCAGGTCCACCGGCTTGAGAATTTCGATGCCGAATTCCCTCGCCGCACGGAGATGCCGTTCGTTGAAAGATACAACAAAGTTACACCCTCCCGCAATAGCGGCTTCCAGAATCGCGTCATCGCCCGGATCGGATGACAAAGGGCGCCAGGAAAACCAGACCAACTGCCGGTGCGACTCTTGATAAATTAGGTCCAAGATGTCAGTGATGTCTTGCGGCGACAATCCGCGTGTCTTGCCCGGTCTCCGAGCCACGTCTTCGTACTCGTACATAAGCGCGGGTGTGACCACGCACTGCCATCGAGCATGTCCAATGGTGCGCAACAACCGGTGCGATGCGCCGGTCTTCGAGCGCATCGCCGCCAGAATCACATTAGTGTCCAGGATGACCCGGTAGCGTTTCACCGTCAGTCAATATAGGGCTTAATGTGACGATTAAAATCAGGAAAAACGGCGCGCGTCAATACGAGAGTCCGAAGCCATAGGGAAAAAGCGGCTGGCCGGCGCCGGGCGTTGCGGCCTGATCCATGTTGCGCGGCCAGTGGCGCGGAAGTTTGCCGGTGGGATGATAGTCTCCAAAAAGCACGTCGGCCACGCCTTGCCCCTCGGTGCCGGGCAACCACGCGGCCAGGAAGGCATCGCTGTCATCCAGCGCTTCGCCGAGGATCAATGGACGGCCCGAAAGGAGAATCGTGATTACCGGCACGCCCGCCAATTTCGCGCGATGAATTCTTTCGCGGTCCGCAGCCGCCAGATTCAAGTCGTCACGGTCTCCCTTCATTTCGGCGTAAGGCATTTCGCCGGCCACCACGACGACGGCGTCCGCGCCTTCCAGCCCGGAGCCATCGCTGGAGAAAGTCACCTTCGCGCCGGGAGCGACGGTCTTGCGGATGGCGTCCAGGATGGTTGTTCCGCCCGAGGTCACTTTGCCGGTCTTGCCTTGCCAATCAATGGTCCAGCCGCCGCATTGGATGCCCAGATCGTCGGCGGCCCGGCCCACGACGGCCAATTGCTTGACATGCTTGGACAAGGGCAGGGCGTGGTTGCGGTTTTGCAGCAGCACCAGCGAGGCGCGCACGCATTGGCGGGCGGCTTCACGATGTTCGGCCGAGCCGACCTGGGCGGTCAGCGCAGGATCGGTCAAAGGATGCTCGAACAACCCCGTCTCGAATTTCACGCGCAGAATCCGCCGCACGGCATCGTCTATCCGGGCCATCGGAATTCGCCCCTCGACCGCCAACTCCTTGAGATCCGTGATGAATTCGAGGTAATTGTTCGGTTTGCCAGGGCCGTAGGGGATCATGATCATGTCCAGGCCGGCGTTAATCGAAACCTCGATGTCATGCTTGTAGTTCGTTGAAATTTGATCAATGGCCGCCCAGTCGGAGATGAGAAAACCCTTGAAGGCCAGTTCGCCCTTGAGCACGTCCGTCAATAAGTATTTGTTGGAGTGCATCTTGACGCCGTTCCAACTGCTGTAGGAAACCATGATCGTCCCGACGCCCGCCTTGATGGCCGCGACATAACCCGGCAGATGGATTTTCCGCAGCGTGGCTTCGGTACATTCCGTATTCCCCTGATCCGTCCCGTCGGTGGTGCCGCCGTCGCCCAGGAAATGCTTGGCGCAGGCCAGCACCGAAGCCGGGTCGGCCAAGTCCTGCCCTTGAAACCCGCGCACGGCCGCTGCTCCCAAAGGCGCGACCACTTCAGGCGATTCGCCAAAACTTTCGTAAGTGCGCCCCCATCGTTCGTTGCGCGCCACGGCGATGCAGGGGGCAAAGGTCCAGCCGATGCCCGTGCCCTTGACTTCCAGGGCGGTCATCCTGGCGGCCTGTTCGACCAATGCCGGGCTGCGCGTGGCGCCCAATCCGATGTTGTGGGGAAAGATCACCGCGCCCTCCACGTGGTTGTGGCCATGAACCGCATCAATGCCGTAGAGCAAAGGGATGCGCAACCTGCTCTTGAGCGCGTAGGACTGATATTCGTCACAGGCTTTGGCCCAACCGCGGGCCGTGTTGTCGGACGGAGCGGAGTCCCCTCCGCTGAGCATCGAACCAAGGGCGTATTGGCGGATGTCGTCCTTGTCCTTGAGCGCATTCATGTCCACCTGCGTCATCTGGCCGGCCTTTTCATCCAGAGTCATCAATTTCAACAAGGCTTCGACCCGGACATTGATCTCCGCCTCGCGCTGGCTGGACGTGGCCGCCGAGGAATCCGCCGCCGGGAGGGCGGCCCATGCCACCAACAGCGGCAGTATCGGATACTTCATGGGGCGAGTATGGAAGTTGCCGTTCACTTTACAAATTAAAAAATGGCGCCGCCTGTCGTGAATGTACACGACAAGCCGGCTTGACGGCGGGCGCGCGCGGCCACAGGCTTGGTTTCTGTTATGAAATCAATTCGCGCGCAGCAATTCGGCGGCCCGGAGGTCCTGCAACTGAAAAATGTTCCCGACCCCGAACCCGGCCCGAACCAAGTCCTCATTCACGTGCGCGCCGTCGGCGTGAACCCAATCGAAACGTATATCCGCGCAGGAAGAAATCCAAATCTTTCCCTGCCGTACACTCCCGGAACGGACGCCGCCGGCGAAGTGGCCAGGATCGGCGCGTCGGTGCGCCATCTCAATGTCGGGGCGCGGGTCTATACCAGCGGGAGCGTCACCGGCGCTTACGCCAACATGACCGTGTGCGAGGCCGCGGATGTCCATCCGTTGCCGGACGGAGTTTCTTTCGCTGAGGGCGCGGCTTTGGGCATCCCGTACGCGACCGCCTGGCGCGCGCTCTTCCAGCGGGCGCGGGCCGTGCCGGGCGAGACGGTGCTGGTTCACGGCGCCAGCGGCGGCGTCGGCACGGCGGCGGTGCAATTGGCGCGCGCCGCCGGGTTGACCGTCATCGGCACGGTCGGATCGGATCGAGGCGCGCAATTGGTCCGCGATCTGGGCGCGAACCTCGTCTTGAATCATCGGCTGCCCGATTACCTGGCTGAGGCGCTCAAATTCACCGAGAACCGGGGCGTGGACATTATCCTGGAAATGCTCGCCAACGTAAATCTTGGCCAAGACCTTCCGCTTTTGGCCAGGAATGGCCGGGTCATAGTCATCGGCAGCCGGGGCAAGGTGGAAGTTGACGCGCGCGACGCGATGATGCGCGACGCCGACATCCGCGGCATGATCCTGTTCAACGTCTCCGCCGGCGACAAGGCTTCCATCCACGCCGCCTTGCGGGCCGGATTGGAATGCGGCACCGTCAAGCCGGTCATCAGCCGGGAGCTTCCGCTGGCAGAAGCGCCGCGCGCACACGAACTGATCATGGAGGCGGGCGCGTCCGGGAAGATCATTTTGCTTCCGTAAACTCGGGGCCTTAAGCCAACTCAAGATCCGCGCCTCCTGCGCATAAGCCATTCGCCGGACCAGACGGCGGCGAAAGCCAGCGCCACCGAAATGCCCAGCAACCGAAAAGCCGCGGCGTCCTGTCCCAGTTGCACCGATTCGTAAATGGAAAGCGAGAGCGTCGCTGTTTTGCCCGGAATGTTGCCCGCGACCATGATCGTCGCGCCAAATTCGCCCAAGGCCCGCGCAAAAGCCAGGATCATCCCGCCGATGATGCCACGCCACGCCAGCGGAACCGTGATGGAATAAAACACGCGCCATTCTCCGGCCCCAAGCGTCCGCGCGATTTGCTCCAGGCGCGGATTGACTTCCGCGAAGCCCGTGCGCGCTGATCTGACCAGCAACGGAAACGACATCACGGCCTGCGCCGCCAGCACCGCGCGCCAGGTGAACGCAATATCAAGGTGAAGCGCATCGTGGAAAAATCCACCCACGACGCCGCGCCGGCCCAGCAACTTGAGCAGAATCAAGCCCGTCGCCACGGGCGGCATGACCAGCGGCAGCGTGACCAGGGTTTCCACCAGCGATTTCCCCGGCCAATCAAGCCGCGCCAGCGTCCAGGCCGCCGCCAGGCCCGCAGGCAGAATCAAAATGGTGCTCAAGGCCGACACCCAGGCCGTGAACAAAACGATTTGCCATTCCTGGCTCATGGGCCTGCGTCCTGCACGATGAACCCAAATTCCGCGAACACTTTCCCCGCCGCCGGCGAATTGAGGTATCGCAAAAACCGCCTCGCCTCCTCCGGTTCTGGCGCGTCTTTCAACACCGCCATCGGATAGCTGATCTTCGGGCCGTCGGCCCGTGGCACTTCGTAGGCGATCTTCACGCGCTTGGAGATGGCGGCGTCGGTCTTATAAACAATGGCCGCCTCGACGTCTCCCGACTCCACCGCCGCCAGCGCGCCGCGCACATTGGCGGTCGGAACCACTTTTGGCGCGACAGCATCCCAAAGCTTTTCCTTGCGCAAAAACTCCCGCGCGTACACTCCCGCCGGCACGGCCTGGGGATCGGCCAGCGCGACGCGGACGACCGAGGGTTTGGCCAGATCGCGCGGCGCCGCAATGGAAAGCGAGCTGTCCGCCGCCACAATAATCACGAGAAGATTGGACAACCGGCTTCTGCGCGTCGCGGCAAGAATCAGCCCTTTGTTTTGCAATCGGTCCATTTGCGCCTCATCAGCGGAAAAGAATATGTCCACCGGCGCGCCCTCCTCGATTTGCCGCGCCAGCAGGCTGGAGCCGGCGAAGTTAAAGACGACTTTGCCGCGCGCCTCCCGTTCATACTGCGCGGCGATTTTGGTCAAGCTGTCGGTCAAACTGGCGGCGGCGAAAACCGTGACGGAAGCGGCCTGTGCGTTTCCCGTGCCCACAAACAACAACAGGCAAAGAAGGAATTTGAGACCGGACGATAGACGCATTGGAATAGAGCGTATTTCGCCGAGCAAAGGTGCGTCAAGCCCAGGCCCTTTTCCCTCCGTTGCCGTTTTCGATAAATTGAGATCAAACTGCTCTTTTCAAGCACGAATGCAGGTTGCACATTGATGACCGGCCTGCGATCCTCGCCTGAAACGCCTATGACTAAATTCAGATGCATTCTTTTCTGGGCTGGCTGCATTGTTGGCCTCGTTGGAGATTCCACGCGATTCGTCTTTGCAAGCCGTCTCATATTTGGTTTGGTCACCATGCCCTCATGAACACGATTGCCATTATGCCCTACATGGACGCTGCCCACCGCAGCCAAGTCGTCGCGTTGTGGAAGACCGTCTTCGGTTACGAGGCGGCCCACAACAACCCGGGTCTGTCCATTGACAAGAAAATCGAAGTTGACGATGAACTCTTCTTTGTTGCGGTCGCGGAAACGACAGTCGTTGGCACGATCATGGCCGGATACGATGGCCATCGCGGCTGGCTTTATGCCCTGGCAGTGGCCCCGCCGCATCGCCGGCAGGGCGTCGGCTCCCTTCTTGTGTCCCATGCGGAGCGCGAGTTGACCCGCAAGGGTTGCGTGAAGATCAATCTCCAGATCCTTGAAGGCAACGAAAGTGTCACGGCGTTTTACGCAGGCCTTGGTTTTTCCGTGGAGAAACGCGTCAGCATGGGCAAACGAATTCCGGAAAATGTCCCTATTGCTTAATATCCCGCCTTGCCCGCGCGACGGTTCGCGCGCACCATCGCGGCCATGAAGACGAGGTTCGTTGTCATTCTTTTGATGCTGAACGTCGCGGCGCTGGCGGCGGGGTTTGTTTATATCGGCGAGTATTGGGGCGCGCAAACAGAGCAGGACCGCGAGGCGGCCCAAGCCGAACTGGCTTCCTGGCAGGCACGGGCTGCCGCGCCGGAGCCTGCCGCTCCGGCCCAACCGGCGCTTGTTGATCAGACCAACGACTTCCATTGGAGCCAGCTCGAATCCACTAATTTTCAGGAATACATCGCCAATCTTCGCGCCGTCGGCTGCCCGGAAAGCACGATCAAGGACCTTATCCTCACCGAGGTCATGCGCCTTTACGCGAAGAGGCGCGGCCAATTCTATCATAACGGGCGTCCGTTCAATTACTGGGAAACGAACGACAAACGCAAATTGAAGCAGGCGCAAATCGAGGAACGCGACCGGCAGTTGGCCGAGATGGACAAGGAGCTTCCCGCAGTCTTGCGCGAGTTGCTGGGCATCAATTACGAACGCGAAGTCAACAAATACTTCGTTGATGCGGACGAGGATGACACGCGCCTGGCGTTTCTGTCCGAGGACCAGCGCGAGCAAGTCCTCTCTCTGCGGGACCAATTCGAGGGGCAACGCGAGCGGATCCTGTACGGCGCGCAAAACGGAAAACCCACGGTTTCCGAGATTGAAGAACTGCGCCAGATTGACCAGTCGCAGGACGAAGCGCTGGCCCAAGTCCTTACTCCGCAGGAAAAGCAACAGTACGAATTGAGCACCTCTCCCACCGCCGACCGCCTGCGCCAGCAATTGATCGGTTTCAACCCAACGGAGGAGGAATTCCGCAATTTGTACGACAAACAAAAAGCCATTGACGACGCCTACGAATTCGAGGACACGAACGACCCGACGGTCAGCGCCGCCAAGGCGTCCGACGAAGCGGAGATGATGAAGGATTTCAAGGGGAATCTGGTTGGCGACCGCGTGGCGCAATTCGACCGTTCGCAGGACCCCGAATATCAGAGCCTGACCCTCTTGAGCGCGCGTTATGATTTGCCCGCCGACGCCTCCGACACGCTCCTCGAAATGCGGCAGGCTGTGGAAGAGGAGAAGGAGAAGCTTCTGTCAAACAAAGACATTCCGCCCGAGCGGGTCGAATTGGCGCTGGAAGCCATCCGGGCCGAGACGGAGAAAGCGGCCCGCGCCACGCTCGGAGACCAGGCCTTCGCCGAGTATTCGCAAACCGCTGCCTGGCTCAAGAATCTGGGCACCCATTGATGTTCATGATTGCCCGATGAGAACGCCTACCAGAAATACCAGCAATCCTCCAAGCCCCACTTGCAGGATGGCGGAGGACCAGGGCGTATCCATGAACCGGTGCCGCACCCAGGAAATGACGCCCAGTTCCACACAGACCACGCCGGCAGCGATCGCCGTCGCCGTTCGCACGTTGCTGATGAGGTAGGGAAAAGTGTGGCCCAAGCCTCCCAGCGCGGTCATCCCCCCGCAAACGAATCCGCGCGTCCACGGATGACCGCGTCCGGTCAGAGTGCCGTCGTCGGACAAGGCTTCGGCAAAACCCATGCTGATGCCGGCGCCCAGGCTGGCGGCCAATCCCACCAAAAACGTCGGCCAACTTTTGTGCGTCGCCAGGGCCGCGGCAAAGAGCGGCGCCAGGGTGGAAATCGAGCCGTCCATCAATCCTTGGAGTCCCGGCTGGATGACTTGCAGCGCGAAAAGTCGCTTCTCTCGCGACTCGTCGCTGACGCTCAAGCCGGCGTCAGAGATTTGTCCGGCCGCGTCCACGTGGCCCCGCTCCTCTTCCGCCAGATCGCCGAGCAACTGCCGGATGCCCGCGTCGGTTGTGCTGCGGGCCGCCGCCTCGTAAAACCGTTTGGTCTCCATCTCCATCAATTCCATTTGTTTCTGCGCGGCCTTTAAGCCGAGCGGACGCATCCGCCAAAGCGGCCTTCGCTTGACAAATCCCCGCACGTCCTCGCGCCGGATCAGCGGGATATGGTCGCCGAAACGGGCGCGATAGAGGTCCAGCAGCCGGTGGCGATGCGTGTCCTCCTCGCGTCCGAGTTGGCGGAATTTTTCCGCCTGTTCGGGGAAGCGATCGCGCAAACCGTCGGCGAATTCGTCGAAAATGCGGGCGTCTTCCTCTTCCAGCGCCACGGCCAGCGCCAGCACTTCACGTTGGTCAAGACTATGAAACGAACGCATAAAAGCAGTCAGAATTTCAAATTCCAGTCGTCTCGCGCGTATTTTTCCGCCATCAACCGCCGGCAGTCGGGCGCGCTTGCCAGGGTCGTATGCGCCGCCCACGTCTCCCGAAGCGCAGCTTTGATGGCCAGCGCGGCCATGTCCAGGTTCATCAGGAATCGGCCGTGCGCGCGGCCCTGGCGGTAGTCTGGCTGGCGCGATGGCAAATTCAAGAAACAATCCATCAGACGGAGGTCAAAGCGCAACAGGAACGAACCGTGAAAAAGCAGCGCGTGGCGTTTGCGCCTCTGGGCGTTGCCGGAAAATTTCAACTCGCCCATCGTCAAATCCGTGCAGCCCTGGACCTCCACAGGCCGGCTCAAAAGACCGGACAGCGCCGCCCGCTGTCGCTCCATGATGTAGCGGTTGGCGCCGGGGATGGTCGCCAGGGCAGGGCGGCCCTCGATCTTGAGCACCAAGGAATAATTGAGGCAACCCGGCCCTTGCAAGACCGCGCCACCGCCGCTGCACCGGCGGAAGACGCCGAGGCCCGCCTGCCGGCACGCCTCCATGTTCACCTCGCGCCCCACCTCATTTGAATATCCGGCTACGACAAAACATTGCTCTGGTTCCCAAAAGCGCAAGACCTCCGCGCCGAAGCCGTCCTCGCAAGCGTCGAGCAAAGCTTCGTCGCAGGCCAGATTGGCGGCGGCGGAGGCAAACGTCAGATCGAGATATTGCATGAATGGCAGTTGATCCCTCAGTGACTTGGAGAATAGAGACCGAATGCTTCCTCAACTTCGCGGATGCGTTGTCGGCGCGAATGATTCAGGTTTAGCGCCTCTACGGTCGCGCGACCCACAGCGGTCATTCCTTCGATTTGATAACCAGTGATACGGAAGTGTTCTGGCCAGAGTTGCTGGAGGGGATGAAAAAATGGCACGTCTTCACCAGTCGCCGGATCAATTGCCGTAATCCTGTTTGATTTATGCAGATTGCAGCCAGGGCACGCGAGCGCGAGATTGTCCAAATTGGAAGAGCCGCTTTTGCATCGCGGGATGACGTGCTCGATGTGAAAAGTGGCTCCCTGAAGGCTCTCGTGCATCAAGCAATATTGGCACCGCCCTTCAGCGCGCGCCCGAACTGTGCGCGACAGTTCTTCCGGGACGCTCATTAAGGCTTCTTGCCTAAAATCTGCAAGGCCTCCCCGCGGACGAGCGAAATCTGCTCGCTCAATTCAACCAAGGCCTCCAATTCTTCCCTCTCAAATTCCTGCAAAAGCCCTTCGTTGTTGCGGTCCATGAGTTCTTGAAAACGATAATCCGTTTTCGGTGGAAAGCGCAAATTTCCGACAGCCTCGACCCAGTCAACCGGCGCGGCAATTGTTGAACTCATAAAATCATTTTAAGACCCCAAAGCCATGCTGTCAACGGCGGCGCGTCAATGCACCACGGGCCGCAAAACGATGTTTCGATATTCAATGCCGGTGTGGTCGCCTTGCAGATAGATCGGGCCGGGCCGGTCCACTTCGGGCCAGAGTGCGCCGCCGGTTGGGCCGAGAACGGGCTGATTGTCTATGATCTTGACGCCGTTGAGCACGACGGTGGCGTGGCGATCCACATAGGTAATGTCGAACGTCTGCCATTGCCCCGCGGGCTTCTCGGCGTTGACCGTCGGCTTGATGCGGCTGTAGATGGCGCCCATGTTGTGCGAATCCAGCGGCTTGCCATAACTGTCATCCACCTGCACCTCGTAGATGCCGCGCAGATAGATGCCGCTGTTGCCTTCCTTGGGCAGGCGCGTTTCCGCGTGCAGCATAAAATCCTCAAATTCCGCGACGGTGCGCAGGTTGGCGTAACTCTTCCCTTCCTCGCCCTGGGAGTTGCAAAGAAGACCGTCACGAACACTCCAGCCGTTGATTGCATCAGTCTCCACAGGCCGCCAGCCGTCAAGACTCTTCCCATCAAACAACTGCACGGGCGGGCCAAATTGTACTTTGCTCAAATCGGGCGCCGGGGGCATCGGCGGGAGACGTTTGCCCGGGAATTCGGAGCGGTCCTCGCCGCTGCCATCGGCCTTGGGCATGACGCTGACGAGTTTGAGCGAATCGCCGTCGCGCGTCACGGTGATGGTTTCCGTGAGTTTGATTTTGCGCATCTTGCCGTTAGGTTTCTTGACATCCTCTCGATGCACTCGTGTGAGCACTAATGTATCCCCGTCGAGACGCGCTCCATTTAGTTTGAAGACGCTGCCAAAGCCCCACAGCATTTGGGCGTTGATGCGTTTCCCGTGCGATTCGACGCCAAGCCAGCCAGTTTGGTCGCCCGGCAACTTCAGCGCCCAACCGCCGACATAAGGATTTTCGGCGTCATCGGCGCGTGAAACACTTGACAGGCAAAACAGACCGAGCAGAAGCGCCGGGAAGAAGCGAAATAATTTCATGGCGCAAATTTGCCCCACCAGGGGCAGATTGGCAAGAAAACCGTTTTCAAATTCCGCGCCAGACCAGTTTGCGGCAGTTTCCAGGTTGAAAGCTGACGTTTCTTAGTTCCGGGCGGTAGGCTTCCAACTTTTTGGATACTGCTGGGCAATCGCCGCGTGGTGATTGGCCGGGGCGTCATGGAAATTTCAGAGCTTTGTCATTCAGCTCTCAATTCTTTGGCCATGACGTAATCGTCCATGACGAAGCCCCCGCCGATGTCCACGACGACGGAATCTGTGATGGCAAAACCATTGCGATGATATGCGGCAATCGCTTGTGAATTTCGCTTGTTGACCGTCAGCATCAGGCGATCCGCGCCAAGTTCGCGGGCTTGGAGCGCGCAATGCCGCAAAAGCATACTTCCAAGCCCTTGCCCATGCCATGCGGGATGCAGGTAAATCTTGTGCAGCTTGAATACTTGCGGTTGCTCCGTGGGGCCATGCGAGGCAAAACCGGCCAGCTCCTGGCCGGCAAGCAATCGCTCGTAGCGAATGGCGCGCAGACGCATTTCCTCCCGCAACGTCTCCAGCGAGTACATTTTGGCCAGCATGTATTCAATCTGCTCCGCGGAAATGATGCCGGGATAGTGCGAGCGCCAGATGATGCCTGCGAGCCGGGCAATCGCGGGCAAGTCAGTCTCGGTGGCTGGAAGAATTTGCGGAGCTGGCAGTTGGGGGTTTCTGAATGCGCTCACGAAGTTATACGTACTGGAGGGAATTCGGCGCAAAAGACGCGCGCCGCTGCTCACTCTTCCCCATCGAAGTAATCGGCTTCGCCTCCTTTCAAAACAATCCGCTCGGATGGTTGGCCAACCATCCATTTCTTGCTGTCGGGATAGTAACAAGTTGTGCCAAAGGGATTGTCGGCAATCACATGATAGACAAGGTCCTCTTGCCCATGATTGGCAATCTGATGAGCCTCGCCCGGACCGAAGAGGAACACATCGCCGGAGGCAACTTCACTGACGCCTTCGTCGTGCCGCACGCTCCCGGCTCCGGCAATGACCACATAAAGCTCCCACTGCGCTGAGTGCGCATGATACGGGCAGAGGGTTGCCCCCGGTGGAATGCGCACGACGGCCAGGTCAAACGGATGCCGCTTCATCAAATGAAGAGAGCGCGGATCGCGGCCCAGCGCAACGGACACCTCCTTCATGAAAGAGTGATATTTGCCTTTGGGAGATTGCTTTTCCTTTTCTTGGACGGCGGTCAGGTTGATGAGGCGCATAAGTTTGAGATTTGAAAGCGGCCTATTGATGCCGCTTTTTGGAATCCGACGATAACGCCTCCGCGGAATAGGGCCAAGCTGATTTTACAGGCCGGAAATTTTCAGGCCACCTCTTCATCACAGTGCAATTTCCAATAGCTCTTCATTTTCGGCAATACTTTTGCCGCGAAAGAACACAGCGCGGCGAGCCGCAACCAAACACACATTTCGAACAGGAGGCCACAGAGGAAACGGAGAGATGGACCATGGCAAGTGATGCTCTGTTCTCTCTGTTTTCTCCTGTTCAAACTTTGTGATCTTTTGCGTTCTCTTGCGGCAAATTCATCTTTGGTTGCGGTTTGCCGCGCTGGGGCGTTGCGGCTAATCCACTCGTTTGATTCGCACCCGGATAGTTCCGACGGCCGGCTTTTCCAGCTTCGCAAACGCGGCATGGCTCAAGTCCACGACTTTGCCGAATTGCATAAACGCCCTGGCCCCGCCCCGGTCTGTCACCACCACTTCCACACTTTTGTTCCCATAAACCAACCTGAGCCTGGAACCAAGCGGATAGTTCCAACTGGCCGCCGTCAGCGCATCTGGATTGAATGGCCGCCCGTTGGCCATGAGTTTGCCGCGTTCGCGCTCGCCGTACCAGGTGGCGCGGTCATAAAAGCAGGCGTGCCATCCGCAAACCAGCAAAATCGCGGCCAAGGCCAGGCCGATTTTCCTTTTCACGGCCCCATCATTAACCCCGACCACTACTATTCGTCGAGTGTGGGTTGAGTGGTTTCTTGCAGCGGATCAGAAGCCGCGCGGTGGAACTACCTGACCTTGCTGAGTTGACTGCCGTTTTTTCTGGATGCAAGCGACTACTGCGGCCAGTCCGCCCAGCAGGATCATCATGCGCACCACGCGCAACAAACTTATCACCCAGGCAATGCCGATGCCCAAAGCAGCCCATTGAACCCACCAGTGGTGCGGAGACGTCACCGCGTTGACGATCACCAGAAATACCAGAATGACTGGACCGGTGAACAAAAACTTTAACGACCGCCATGTTTTCCACATAATCATTATTCTTTCCTTTAAGGGTTTACGAACACGTTGACACAGATTTCAATGGAACCTTTACTGCTGGCTCGCCAGCGGCATCAGTTCGGAGACGTTCACCTGCCGCGACCGCTGCAGGATGTCTCCAGAGTAGCGGCCCTGCATGGAACGGCCGTTCGCCAGCATCGTCGAGAACACGTCCTTCAACTGCGTGCCCGTGAGGGTCCGGCCGCTGGCGTAGTATTTTCTGGCCACTTGGCCAATGGCATAAGTGGAGCCGAATGCGACCGCCGAACCTGTGGCTTCTCGCACCAGCCCGCCCACCAGTCCTCCGGCCAGCCGGCGCGCAAAGCCGCCGATCAATTGCCGCGTGAATCCCTCGAAAACCTGGGAAGTGAGGCCAACCCCCACCGTGGCCAGAAAATCTTTGATGTGCCCGCGGTCCAGTTCGTATCCGTAGGCATGGCCAATCCGGTAAACCAGGCGCATTTGCAACGGGACGATGGCCATCGTGGCCAGAGTGTGCGGCATGATTTCCAACGCGCCGTTCATGATGGAGGCGTTCAAGATCATCTTGTCCACTTCCGCTTCCCGGTTGGCGTCCGGCATCGGCGGCGCGGCTATGATGGGCGGCTGGGCGGCGAGGGCTTGGGCCGTTTGCTGGTGCTGGCCCGTGGTGGAAGCATCGAGATGAAGCGCCTGATGCAAATCGGCGAGGAATTTACTCTCGGCATCGTTGACCACGCCGTCGGCATGGCAGACGCACACGGCCATTTCGTAACCGAGCGCGCGAGCCGACGCGGTTTGAAGCTGGCTGGCGGCGGTGGCCAGCGTGAATTTTCCCCCGAGCACGTCCTGATAGACCGAGGCCAGGTCCAAGCCTTCCCCGGAAAAGCCATTGACGATTTGTTGGATGCGCGCCCGTTCGACTTCCCCCTGAGCGCCATCGGCGAAAGCGGCGAGCACGCAGAGGCCAACGATGGCCCGGTGTTCCTGTTGATCAAGCGGAGTAAGTTCATTTGTCATGCTGCGAATATGACAACTTCCGAACCAGATTCCAATTCCAATCCATCGCTGATTTTGTAACCGCGTGGCCGGTGCGGATGGTTGCGTACGCACAGCCGCTCAAACCGCAGCCAGATTGTTAAACCGCGCCCATGTAACAATTCCTCTTGCCACAACACGAAACCCGTGTTACAAGGGTTCAATATGGCTCGGTCATCAACCACATTTCGGCCCAAGTGGAAACTTGGCAACACCACGGTTGTCCGCGTGCCGCAAACACTTGCCCCGGCAGTACTGCAATACGCACACGAGCTCGACGACAAGACTTCTCCCGACGAAATCCACGAAGGCGTGGTCGCTTATCGCACCGCGGAGGATGTGGAAATGACGAAGCCAGTCAATGTCGCGTCGGTTCCTCAGCGCTCGCCTTTCCGTTATCCCGGCGGCAAGACCTGGCTCGTTCCGTACATCCGCTCTTGGCTCGCCTACCATGAAATCCCCGTCAGTGTCCTTGTGGAGCCATTCGCCGGCGGTGGCATAGTTGGCCTGACTGCAGGTTTCGAGGGTCTTGCAGAACACGTCGTTTTAGTTGAACGTGATCCCAACGTCGCTGCCGTCTGGCACACAATTCTCGGTGGCCAAGCAAAATGGCTGGCCGACCAAATCCTGAATTTCGAGCTGACACGTGAGAACGTCACAAGCATTCTACGCAAGCAACCCATCTCGCAGCGCGAGCGCGCATTTGCTGTTATCCTCAGAAACCGAGTCCAGCGAGGCGGGATCATGGCCGAAGGAGCAGGACTCGTTAAGACTGGAGAAAACGGCCGCGGCCTCAACTCGCGCTGGTATCCGGAGACCCTTGCCCGGCGCATCCAGGAGATCGCAGGCGTGCGCGAGCGGTTCTCATTTATTGAAGGCGACGCCTTCGATGTAATCCAGCGCTACGCCGACGATGAGACGGCGGCTTTCTTCGCAGACCCGCCATACACTGTCGCCTCCAAGCGCCTCTATTCCCATTGGCAAGTTGACCACCGCAACCTGTATGGACTGCTGGCAAACGTGAAAGGCGATGTCCTCATGACTTACGATAACACTCGCGAAATATCCTCACTTGCCTCCGAGTTCAATTTTGTGACTCAAGCCATCGCCATGAAAAATACTCACCACGCGAAAATGACCGAACTTCTGATCGGTAAAGACCTGCCTTGGCTTAAGAAGGCGGCAATCGGGCGCGAATCTGGCTCTCGAATCGCTCAAGCGACATTGGCGTACCGCCAGTAAGCCCCTCGACCGCGTGGACCAGGGTCGTGTAGTGAGTTGCATCCCGCCGAAGGGAAAAGCGACCATCTCTTGCTGGGGCAAACGAAACGACGAACCACACTATTTCGCAGTTGGACAAATCTCTTGCCTTGCGCATTTCACCGAGAGAATCCCAAAACGCTCTGTCAACCACGACGGCCATCTTCTTTCCCCAGCGACTGATCGTCGGAATCTTGATCTGCAACTGCGGCATGAGCCGCTTCGGGCCGGATGAACGGAAATCTGGCCGCCTTTGAACGTTCGGAAAAGGGACGCCTGGCCCAATCCACTCCCCCATCACCTCGAAATCATTTTCCATGCTCATGCCTGAGAAATAAACGGCCTGGATCTCCAACGCGCACCATTGAAGCTTCCCGCCTTCCGTGTTGACGAGCACTTTGTCAATCTTCCCGACAGCGTCTTGATCCGCGTCCTTGTCCGCCTGAATCTCACCCATCAGGAAAGGCAATTCGGAAATCACTGTTGGCGTCGAAGTTCCCAGAAGAGTCTCCCCAACCCACTGCGCGATCAGGTTTCCCTCCAGAAACCGAACCGGGCACGTCGTCACTGGCTCCCCCCTCCCTTCGACTCTTCCTTGCTCATTTTGCACAAACTGCCTTAGAGAACACACACCGCCTTTCTTGTTGCACTTTGCGGCCGGTTTCCCTGGCTGCACCGGCTTGAAGGGACATAGTAACTTCTTATAGGGAGCCGACGACAACTCACGAATACGCTCGGGCGGGAGCGTGCTGAAATCAAATCCATATAGTTCACCAGTGCCGTAACGCGAAGGCATGGCACACCTTACGCAAAATTACCGAGATGGGGAAGCGCTCGTTTCAAGAGAAATTTCAAATTTGGACGCTGCCGAAACCTAGTTGCAATCAAACGGTTTGTGGTTAGCATGGAGCGCCGGGTTGTTCCGGTGAAATCGTTGTTGTGTTATGAATTGGTTCATATTTGCGTTGATGACTGTTGTTTCGTGGGGGCTTTATGGAATTTTCCTCCATAGCGGCCAGGTCGGCATGAAGGACCAAGGCAATGGCCTCTTTAAGGCATTCCTCTTTGTCGGTCTGGCCTACTTTCTGACCGCCGTGCTGGCGCCGCTGGCGGTGCTCGCCGCGCGCAAGCCGGATTGGACTTTCCCCGCGGCCGGCATGGGCTGGTCGCTGCTGGCGGGAATCGTGGGCGCGGCCGGCGCGTTTTGCGTGCTGCTGGCCTTCGGCGCCAAAGGGACGCCGGGCGTGGTCATGTCCATTGTTTTCGCGGGTGCGCCCATCGTCAATGCCGTCGTGGCCATGTATTTGAATCCGCCCGAAGGCGGTCTGGGCGCGGTGAAATGGCAGTTCTACCTGGGCATCATTATGGCCGCGACGGGCGGCTGCCTGGTGACGTTCTTTAAGCCGCCGCCCGCCAGGCCCCATGCCGCGCCCCCGCAGACCGCTGCCGCCGTCAAAGCGGCGCAGCAGCCATGATCGGGGATTTTCCCACGCGCGAGGCGATGGCCGCGCATCAACTTGGGCAATTGCGCCGGTTGCTCGCGGCCATTTTGCCGGAGAACGCCTTTTACCGAAATAAATTGGCTTCAATTGATCCGGCCATCGCCAGCCTGGAGGATTTTTCGGACCGCTTTCCGTTCACGACGAAACAGGAATTGGCGGACGACCAACGAACTCATCCGCCGTTCGGCTCCAATCTCACTTTTCCGCTGACCAGCTACACGCGCTATCATCAAACCAGCGGCACAACCAGCGCGCCCTTGCGCTGGCTCGACACGCCAGGAAGCTGGCAGGGGATGGTGGAAAGTTGGAGGGAAATTTACCAGGCGGCGGGCGTGAGGGTCGAAGACCGGGTTTATTTTGCATTTTCATTCGGGCCGTTCATCGGATTCTGGCTGGCCTTTGACGCGGCGCAGCAGTTGGGCTGCCTGTGCATTCCGGGCGGCGGCCTGAGCACGCCGGGACGGCTGCGCGCGATGGCGGAAAACCGGGCCACGGTCTTGTGCTGCACGCCCAGCTACGCCGCGCATCTGGCCGAATCGGCGGCGCGTGATAAGCTCGATCTCAAAGCTTCCGCCGTCCGACTCATCATCGTGGCCGGCGAACCCGGCGGCAGTGTGCCGGCAACACGGCGACGCCTGGAAGAACTTTGGCCCATGGCGCGGATTTTTGATCATCACGGCATGACGGAAACCGGCCCGGTGTCGCACGAATGTCCCGCCCAACCGGGCACGTTGCACATCCTGGAACGCGCCTATCTGGCCGAGGTCGTGGACGCGGACGGAAAGGCGGCGCGGGCGGGAGAAGTTGGAGAATTGGTCTTGACAGTTTTGGGGCGCACCGGCTCGCCCCTGCTGCGGTATCGCACGGGAGACCTGGCGCGGGCGGGGGGCGCTTGCGCTTGCGGATGGCCCGGCACGGCGTTGCCGGGCGGACTGCTGGGCCGGACGGACGAAATGGTCATCGTGCGCGGGGTCAACGTCTATCCGACGGCGGTGGAAGAGGTGTTGCGCGGCTTTTCCGAAATTGCCGAATACCAGGTCGAAGTGGATCGTTCGCGGGCGCTGGCGGAGTTGAGCCTGCGCATCGAGCCGCTGAAAGATGGCGCGGCTGAGGAGGGGAAGGCGCTGGCGGCCCGCGTGCAGCACGCCTTGCACGGCGCTTTTAATTTGCGCGTGCCGGTGGCGCTGGCGCCGGCGGGGAGCCTGCCGCGATTCGAGATGAAGGCCCGGCGGTGGAAATATCTTTGAATTGGCGGCGCGCTAATGTAGGCTGCCCCGAACTATGAGACTCGGCATCAATACCTTTTTGTTCACTTCGCCTTTCACCACGCAAAGCGTCAAACTATTTCCAAAATTCAAAAACTGGGGCTTCGACACCGTCGAATTGCCCATCGAAGCTCCCGCGCATATTGATCCGCTCAAAGTCAAACGCGCCTTGGACAAAGCGGGGCTGGTTTGCGGCTCGGCCTGCGCCTGCATGGGGCCGGACAGGGACCTGCGCGGCAACACACGCCAGCAACAGACGGCCCTCAAATATTTGATGGCCCTCCTGGACCAAATGGTGGCGCTGGATTGCCCGTCGTTGATCGGGCCGGTTTATTCGGCAGTCGGACGAGCGGACGCCGTGCCGGCCAAGGAATACAAACAGCAATGGCGCACCGTGGTCAAACATCTCAAGACGCTTTCCGCCTGCGCCGGCGACAAAGGAAAAAAAATCTGCCTCGAACCGCTGAACCGTTTTGAGACCGATTTTATCAACACCTGCGACCAGGCCCTCAATATGCTGGCCGATGTCGGCAGCCCGAATTTGCTGCTTCATCTCGATACCTTCCACATGAACATCGAGGAAAAAAACCAAGCGGCGGCCATCCGCAAGGCGGGCAAGTTGCTCGGCCATTTCCACGCTTGCGGCAGCGACCGCGGCACGCCAGGGAGCGATCACATCCGGTGGGAGCCAATCGCCGCCGCGCTCAAGGAGATCGGTTATGACAAGGATGTCGTGATCGAGTCGTTCACCACCGATGTCAAAGTGATCGCGCGGGCCGCCGCCATCTGGCGCCGGATCGAACCGACGCGCGACGAGATAGCAGTCAAAGGTTTGAAATTTTTGCGAAGCGTTTTATGAAAAAATTACTGACAGCAATATGTCTGCTGGGGCTGCTGGCTCCAGCGTCCCGGTCCCGAGCCGAGGATGGTTTCACCAGCATGTTCAACGGCAGCGACCTTACCGGCTGGGACGGCAGTCCGGCTTTGTGGTCGGTGCGCGACGGCGCCATCACCGGCCAAACCACCAGGGAGAATCCCGCCAAGGAAAACACTTTCCTCATTTGGACCAACGGGAAGCCGGCCGATTTCGAGATGCGCTGCGCCTTCCGCATCGTCCCGAATAATGACACTGGATTCGCCAATTCCGGCGTGCAATTCCGCAGCAAAGTGGTCAAACCCTCCTACTGGGTGGTGGCGGGCTACCAGGCCGACATGGAGGCGGGGCCGCAGTACACCGGCCAATTATACGAGGAAAAGGGGCGCGGCATCCTGGCCTGGCGCGGCCAGAAAGTGCTCATTCACTCCGACGGCCACATTGAAGTGACCGGCTCGCTGGGAACCTTGGCGGATTTGGAAAAAGAAATTCACAAGGGAGACTGGAACGACTACGTCATTATCGCCAAGGGAAATCACATCCAGCAATTCATCAACGGCAAACAAATGGTGGATGTTGTGGACGAGCAAAAGGACGTGGCCGCCACCTCCGGCATCATCGCCTTGCAACTGCACGCGGGTCAGCCTGGCAAATGCGAAATGACGGTGCAGTACAAGGACCTTCGCATCAGGGTGGATTCTTGGGGCAGAAAGATTGTCTTTGTCGCCGGGCCGCCCAGCCACGGTCCGGGCGAGCATGAATACCGCGCCGGCTGCCTGCTCTTCCAGAAATGTCTGCGCGACGTGCCCGCCCTTCAGACGGTGGTCTATTCCAACGGCTGGCCGGCGGACGCCCATGCTTTTGACGGCGCGGATGCCGTGGTTCTTTCCATGGATGGCGGCCAGGCTCACCCCGCTTTGCAGGGCAACCACCTGGAACAACTGGGCCGGCTCATGGACAAAGGCGTGGGATTGGCCTGCATTCACTATGCCGTGGAACCAACCAAGGAAAAAGGAGAATCGGAGTTTCTCCAATGGTTGGGCGGCGCTTTTGAGGTGGATTGGTCCGTCAATCCGACTTGGCTGGCGAATTTTGCCACTTTGCCGGACCACCCGATCACGCGCGGCGTGAAACCGTTTCAAATCTATGACGAGTGGTATTTTCACATGCGTTTCCAGCCGGATATGAAAGGAGTCACGCCCATATTATCCGCCGTGGCCCCCGATAGCACCATGGACCGATCCGACGGTCCGCATGAAGGAAACCCGGCGGTGCGGGCCGCCGTGGCGCGGCATGAACCGCAAATCATGGCCTGGGCTTACGAGCGGCCCGACGGCGGGCGCGGCTTTGGTTTCACCGGCGCGCACTTTCACAAAAATTATGGCGACGAGAATTACCGCAAGATAGTGCTGAACGCCCTGCTCTGGATCGCAAAGATAGACGTGCCGGCCAATGGCGTGGAAAGCACGGTTTCAGAGGAAGATTTGAAGGCGAACCTGGACGACAAAGGGAACAAGTGAGTTTTGGGGGCAATCACATGGCTTGCTTGCGAGGCCGGGAAAATGCGGTAATCTTTCAACCATGAGCATGTTCAGAGTCAATGTGGTCGCCCGCAACACCAAAGACGAAAGCTTGATCGCTCCGCCCGTGGAAGTGCTGGTGGACTCCGGATCCGAATTGACTTGGCTGCCCAAGGACCTGTTGATCGGCATCAAGGTGTCGCCGTTGCGCAGACGCAGTTTTTCCACCGCCACGAAACAACTGGTCACGCGCGACACAGGTTACGCCATTGTCAGCGCCGAGGGCTTTGAAACGGTGGATGAAGTAGTCTTCGCCGAACCAGGCGACATGACGCTGCTCGGGGTGAGAACTCTGGAGGGTTTCGGCGTGATGGTGGACAACATCGGCCATCGGTTTGTGGCCACTACCACCATCGTAGCTGTCGCCGGCCGCTTATTCGCCGCTCACAATCCTGGACGACAAAAGGAACCTTAAAAATTAAACGGCGCGGAAGGCATTTCCGCCTGATTCATCTCGCCAAGATTGCCACTTCAAAAAGCGTCGCTGCCCGCAGTCGAAGAATGAGGTTCAAGGGATTTACTGCCCAGGCACGTTCACGCCGAAAAGCCGGGCGTAGTAGGCGATTTGGGAATTGGGATCAAGATTTGCGTCCACCCGCTGGAAGGCTCCCTCTCCGTGGACCGCATCGGCCACAGCGTACCACAGAGACTGTGTGCCGTCACTCTCCGGTTCCCAGGCAAAACCTATGGTGCGCTCACCAGCGCCCAAGTCATCCATATTTTGGCCGAGGAAGGAACTTGCCGCGGGAGCGATGATCTGCGCGCGAGACGGTCCCAAAGTCTGTTGAAGCTGGTCGAAGAACGCCGTTCGGGCGGAGTCAATATCGCCGGTCAAATCGGGTATGTGGTAGGTTAACGCGCTGTTGAACTGCACGCCCGACGGAGCAGAGGAGTCTCCCGTCGTCACCCACCCGGCAGGAGGGGCCACCTGTTCCATACGCTGGATTTCCACGCGGTGAAACTGGTCCACCAGTTCGTCGAAAGCCTTGTCTGTCGCTTCCCGTTCCGCCGCCGACATGCCAAACAAGGCGGCGGCTTCATCGGTCAATTGGCCGCCATTCAGAAGCTTGTAGCTCACGTTGGTCAAGTATTGTTTGGGCAAATAGAAAAAGGCCGCGTTTGCAGGCCAGCCGCCTTGGCGCGAGGCATCCGGTCCAGCCGGAGGCGTCAGCTCCGCGCCGGCATCACGAGACGCCACATCCGATGCGTTGGCCTTATGTGAGCCAAGTTCCCGGCGAAGATCGGCCAATTTTTGCTCGGCGGTTTGGCGGGCCACGTCCGCTCGCGAGACGCGCTCTTTGAGCACGGCGGCCGCGGCCGCCAGCCGCTCATTCTGGACCTGGACTTCCTGCAATAAATGCCGCTGGTGCAACCACAGGCAGAAAGTCAGCCCGCAGGCTGCGGCGATAATGAGTATTTTCTTCATGGCGATGGGGGTGCGGACTGATCGGTCTGGCCTGCTTGCGGTGCGCTCCAAGCGTCGGCAACAGCCTGGAGTTGTGGCGGCAAGGGCATTCCGTTGCGCTGGCTCAATGAACCGATGCTCGCGCCTCCGGCCGTGGCGTTCATCAGTTCCAACCCTTGTTGAGGATTGTTAATGAGTTCCAGCTTCCGCGCATTGGCGCCGAAATTGTTGAATAACTCGCTGAACACCGGTGAATCCTGCTGCCAAAAAGCGTCCGCGCGCTCCGGCCCCAAAAGCGCCGTTACCTGGTCCTTGAACTGATCCCGAAACTGCGCGCCCTCATCTGGAAAGGCCGCCGTGTCCAAAATCGCCGATTGCATGGGTCCTCCCGCGAACGGTTGCTGTGTCAATTGGCTGTGACTGGCGGCCAATTCATTGAACTGGGAAAATTCGCTTTGACATAACGCGCGCAGGCGGTCGGCCTCGTCCGCGGAGAGTCCAAGCGCCGCCACCAGAGGCGGCTGCGGCGAACCGTCCGCCGCCAGCGGCGGCAATTGATACTGCTCGGTTTTTCCGTCCCGGCGCACACGAGTGCCAAAGGGCGCGAATCGCAGTTGCGCGAGAACCTGTTTGGGAACCCGGACATACGGAGAGTTTTCGTCCCAGGCGTAAAGTTTCTCATCCTGCCGGGACGGTTTTGTGCGTGCGGCAGCGCGCTGGCCGGCCGTTGACTGGGACATCGCGCTTTGCGCCAAGGCCAAACGTCGTTCGGCCCGCGCCTGCCCTCGTTCCCGCGCAAAGGCCTCCGAGCGAAGCGTCTGGAGTTGAGCGGCAAACTGTTCGTTCATCGAACGCGCATTCCCAAGCGCATGCCATTGGTAACCCAACGGCAACGCGGCGATGGAGACACAAAGAACGGCGGTTTGAATTTTTGTAAGGCTCATAATTTTCACAATAGGCATTGTCAATCCGCCAAGGGAGGCGCTCACCCCGGCGGTCATGGCGGCTTGAGTTGCGGAGAGCGCCAGGCCGGCGGGCACGGCATGGGCGGACGATTGCTGCAGCGCCAACGCCAGCGCGGCGGCCCCGCCAACCCGGAAACCGCGCTGACGGAACCGCTCGCCCAAGGCATCGAGCGCTTTGCTGACGCGCTTTTGGGCGGCGTCCTCCTGTATGCCCAAGGCCGCGCCCACTTCGCGCAAGGATTTATTGGCGAAAAAGCGCAGCAGAAGGGCTTCGCGGTCGGCGGTGCGCAGCTCCAACATGGCCTCGTCGAGCAGCGGAGTTATCGTGGAGAGCAGGGATTCGTCCGTCTTCATACAGGTTCCAAGTTCGAGCGCGATCTCCTCGCGCTTTCGGCGGCGCTGATCGGCGCGCCATTCGTGTTGCGCGAGGTTCAGAGTGGTGCGGTAGAGCCAGCCTCCCAACGAGGAGTGTCGGGTCAGCCAAACGGCTTGCCGGGCCAGGGTGATGAACACTTTTTGCGTCACCTCCTGCGCCGGAGTCGGGTCATGCAAACGCCGCAACGCCACTCCATAGACGAGCGCCAGATGGCGTTGGACCAGCGCGGCGAACGCATCCTGCGCGCCATCTTTCAGATAGCGCTTCAACAACTCGTCGTCTGGCAGGCTGTTCGACATTCTACTTATACTATTCCCACTGCCGCCCGGAAAACGAAAATAAACTTTTGGCCGCTTACCCTGCTATTAAAATTTGAAAGAATCAGGCTGCTTTTGCGTCTAAACCTTGCTAATGTTTCTTTGCAGATGAACCGCATCTTAACCGCATGTTTCGCCGCCCTGTCGTTCGTGGCGACAGATAGCCCGGGCGCTTTGACGCCCGAGCAGATCAAGGCTCTGCCGCCGCCGGCCAGCCATCCCATTGATTTCAAGTCGGAAATTAAACCGATTTTTGAGGCAAGCTGCATCCGCTGTCACGGAAGGGGCCGCAAACGCGGCGGATTCCAGATTGACTCGAAACAATCCTTGCTCAAAGGCGGCGATACTGGGCCGGGAGCGCTTTCCGGGAACAGCGCCGGCAGCTATATCATCGAGCTGGTTTCGGGCCTGAATTCCGATGAGATCATGCCGAAAAAAGGAAAGCGGTTGACGCCGGAAGAAGTCGGCGCGTTGCGCGCCTGGATTGACCAGGGTATGCCGTGGGACCCGGAAATTGGTTTCGGCCCGATCCCGCCGCAAAATCTCGAGCCGCGCTCGCCAGAGACCCCGGTGGCGCGGCAGGAAAGCAATCCGGTGGACCGGTTCATGGACGTTTATTTCCAGCAGCATCACGTCAAGCCGCCGGAGCCGGTCAATGATCGGATTTTTGCGCGCCGGGTTTATCTGGACACCATCGGCCTGCTGCCGTCGGCGGATGAATTGAAGACGTTCGTCAACAACCACAAAAAGGACAAGCGGGCGGCCTTAGTCAAGGACCTGCTCTCCCGCAATGAAGCCTACGCCAAGAACTGGCTCACCTTTTGGAACGACATGCTGCGCAATGACTACAAGGGCACCGGCTATATTGACGGCGGGCGTGAGCAGATTACCCGATGGCTTTATTCCGCGTTGCGCACGAACATGCCTTACGACCAGTTTGTGGCCGAATTGATCTGTCCGAGTCCGGCCTCGGAAGGTTTCAGCAAGGGCATTGTCTGGCGGGGCTTCGTCAACGCCAGCCAAATGCCGCAGATGCAGGCGGCGCAAAACGTCTCGCAGGTTTTCATGGGCGTGAACCTCAAATGCGCTTCGTGCCACGACAGTTTCATCAACGATTGGCAATTGGCCGACGCCTACGGCCTGGCCAACGTTTTCAGCGACCATCCGCTGGAGATTTACCGTTGCGACGTGCCCACGGGACAACAGGCGGCGACCAAGTTCATTTTCCCGCAACTGGGCGAGTTGCCGGCCACCACCAACAAACAGGAGCGCCTGCGCGCGCTGGCCTCGGTCATCACCGCCCCCAAGGACGGACGCCTCCCGCGCACGATGGTCAACCGCCTGTGGGCCAGATTTCTTGGCCGCGGATTGGTCGAACCCGTGGACGACATGCAGCAAACCGCATGGGACCAGGACCTCCTGGACTGGCTGGCGCAGGATTTGGTGGCGCACGGCTACGATTTGAAAGAGACCATGGCCCGCATCCTCACTTCGCGCGCCTATCAGTTGCCGGCCGTGGATTTAGGCGAAGGGCAGGGGACGAATTATGTCTTCGCCGGCCCGGATGTCCGGCGCATGACGGCGGAGCAATTCAGGGACGCCTTGACCTCCTTGACCGGCGCAGGCTACGCGGTGCCGGAAGCGCAGGTGGACATGGACGAAAGCGTCAAACAAAAGTTTGGCCCCCAACTCCAGGCCCAATGGATCTGGAACGATCCCGGCGCCGCCCGTGATGCCAAAGTGGGCGCCATTTACCTGCGCAAAACGGTTCACCTCGCTGCCGTGCCCGAGCAGGCGAACGCCCTGGTTTATTGCGACAACAGTTTTGAATTGTTTGTCAACGGCCACAAGGCCGGCGAAGGGGCCGATTATGCCAGGCCCTTCATGATTGATCTCAAACCGTGGTTGAAGCCCGGCGACAACCTCGTCGCCGTGCTGGCGACCAACGCGTCCGCCCCCGCGCCCAATCCCGCCGGCCTGTTCGTCTATGCGCGTCTCCGCTCCGGCTCGCACGCCAGCGAGCAGATGCTGGATTTTGTCAGCGACAGGTCGTGGCTGGTGAGCGAGAAGCAGACCGCCGGCTGGGAGCAGCCTGGATTTGATTCGCGGGATTGGACTGCGGCCAGTGAATTGGGAGAGGCGGGCATCGCGCCCTGGAAGCTGCAGAGCGAGACTATTGCGGGCCAATTCGCGGCTCTGGCAAACGGAGTGCGCGCGGCGCTGGTCGCGGCCGACCCGTTGATGGTGGCGCTGGGGCGGCCCAATCGCGAACAGGTCGTCACCACCCGTGCCTCGGCGGCCACGACGTTGCAGGCCCTCGAATTGACCAACGGCAAGACCCTCGCCGACGTCCTCCGCAAGGGCGCCGCCAATTTGCTCCAAGAAAATGACAGCGGCCCGGCCTTGGTCCGCTCCATTTACGAGGAAGCGATGGGACGGAATCCGACGCGCGGAGAATTGACGCTGGCCGAAGGAGTGGTCGGGGACAAACCGACACGGGAGGGGGTCGAGGATTTTCTGTGGGCCATGGTGATGTTGCCGGAATTTCAACTGATTTATTGAGTCAAACCTATGTATAAGATGAAACACAATTGGAACCGCCGGGATTTTCTTAAAACCGCCGGCGCGGCCACCTTGGGCGCTTTGGCGGCGGGCGCGCCGCGACAGATGCTGGCCGGGGACCAGCCCGCCATCCGGCCCACGGCCGACACCGTCATCGTGCTGTGGATGGCCGGCGGCATGGCGCATACCGAGACGTTTGATCCCAAGCGTTACGTCCCTTTTTCCAAGGGCATGCCGGCGTCGGACATGCTGAGCACGTTCCCGCAAATTGACACCGCAGTGGATAACATCAAATTCTCGCAAGGCCTGGAGAAGATCGCCGGCGTGATGGATCGCGGGACTTTGATCCGCTCCTATACAGCGGGCGACCTCGGCTTCATCCTCCACACCCGCCATCAATACCAATGGCACACCGGTTACGCGCCGCCCCAAACCGTCGCCTGCCCGCACATCGGCGCGGTCATCGCGCGCACGCTCGGCCCGAAGAATCCCGCCGTGCCTGCGTTTATTGACATCGGCCAGCGCTTCGACGTGGGCGAAGGCGAGGAATTGAAGTCCTTCCACACGGCCGGTTTTCTTGGCAGCGAATTCGGCCCGTTCATCATCGCCAATCCGGCCGAGGCCGTCGAGAGCGTCCGCCCCCCCGAAGGAATGAGCCCGGCGCGGTTCGAAAACCGGGAGAAATTCTACAAGTCTCTCGCCGCCCAAAGTCCGGCGGGCCAATTCGGCAGCAGCTACCAACGGGAATCGCTCGCGCGCTCGATGGACAACGCCCACCGCCTGTTGAGTTCGCCGGCGGCCAAGGCCTTCGACCTTTCGCTGGAGCCGAAAGAAATCTACGACACCTACAACACCGGCCGATTCGGCCTGGGCTGCCTGCTGGCCCGGCGCCTGACCGAAGCCGGCGCGCGCTTCATCGAGGTGACCACGGAATACATTCCGTTTGTGAATTTCGACACGCACGAAAACGGCCACACGCGCATGGCCGATTTGAAGAAAACGGTGGACGGCCCCGTCGCGCAACTGGTGCTCGATTTGGAGGCGCGCGGCTTGCTCGACCGCACGCTGATCGTGCTGGCCAGCGAGTTCAGCCGCGACGCGCTGCTCGAAGGCAAGCCCGACAAACCGGTCAAAGACCAGGTGGATGAACCGCCCAAGGTGGACGACCTCAAATTCTACGGCATGCACCGCCACTTCACCGACGCCGGCAGCGTTCTGCTTTTTGGCGGAGGCATCAAGCGCGGGCACGTGCATGGCGTCACGGCCGACGAGCGTCCGTGCAAAACGATCCAGGACCGCGTCGTCATCGAAGATTTGCACGCCAGCATTTATCACGCGCTAGGCATTTCGCCGCGGTTATCCTACGAAATCGAGAAACGCCCCTTCTACGTCACGCGCGACGGAGTGGGCAAGCCGATCATGGATTTGTTTGCGTGAACATGACGGCAACGCAAACGCATCTAAACTAACGATGACGACCTTTGCGCCCTTGGGTCTTTGCGTCTTTGCGTTCCATGTCTTTTTTTTAACGCCAAGTCGCCAAGGCTCAGCGCGGCCGGCCGCAACCCAATTTTCACCACGAAGAGCACTCGGATGTGGTTGGCGACGCGCCAACCACCGCACGCGAGCGCGTGCGCTCCCCAAATTAGAAAACTACTCACAGGCCGTTTACCCGTTTGGGGGTGGGCTTAGTTCAAGCAACTCGAAGCCACACGGGGCAAGATCAATGTGGACTCCCCTGCCCTTCCAAGCCCAGGTCGAATTGGTGTCGGAATGAAGATTTGCAATTTTGCATCCATGGTCCAGTCCAGGGATTTGGAAACTGGCGCGTTGCGGGGCAAGGTTCACCAAGACCAAATTGCTACGCCCGGAGTTGTTCTTCCATTTCATCGCAAAACAGTGCGGAAGGCCCGTGTCGCAGAATGCCATTGCGCCGCGGCCAATGGCGGTTTGCGGAAGCAACTCCAGCAAATGGTCGTAGAAAGCGGCCGTTTCGTCGTGGCCGGGTTCCGGCCAGTAGCCGGCGAATTGCACGGGCGTGCGCCGGCGCGCGCCGGCCAATTGTCCATCGTGCAGCAGACGCAGGCCCGGCTGGGCCAGCAGCAGCACCGCCGCCGCCTTTTGTTCCGGCACGGTGAGAAGCGACGCGATTCGCGGTTCATCGTGGTTCTCCAGGAATCGAACGGGATTGAATTTTCCGGCCACGGCCCGGACGTGCCGTTGCAAGGCGGGATAATCGCGCGCTGTCAAATAGTCGTAAAATTTCTTGTCATAGACGTAATCGAAGCCCAAGGCCTGCAAGCGCGGCTCCAGGTCCCAATAAGCCTCGGCGATGAAAAGGAACCGGGGCCACCGCAGTTTGACGGCGGAAATCGCCCCGGCCCAAAACTCCTCCGGCGGCGCGGGATGGCCGTTGGGGAAATGCCCCCAAGTCTTGTCAAAAATATTGTTGAGCAGCAGCATCGCCGTGTCACAGCGCGCGCCATCACACTGCGCCGCGACCGATTGCAAGGCGTCCATCATGGCGGCGCGGGTGGTCGCGAGGCGGTAGTCCAATTGCGCTGTGTCGGTCCAGGCTGGAAAATACGGGTCTTTGCCGTGGGCCACCCAACTCGCGCCGCCGTGGTGGGCCACGGGAAATGTTTCCGCCCTCTGCGCCGCGCTGCGCACAAAGAGGCTGTTCTTTTCCATCAGCCAAGGATGATCCAGGCCGACGTGGTTGGGAATAAAATCCAGCACCAGTCCCAGGCCATGCCGGTGGAGTTTGGCGCGGAATTGGCGCAGGGCAGCGGCGCCGCCCAACGACTTGGCCACAGTGTAACCCGCCACGGCGTAGGGCGAACTGACAAGCTTTTCCTGGCCGTGCGTTCCGAACGCCTCGGCTTTTAAGGCGCGAAGGTTTGGTTGGGCGCGGGCAAGAGCGTGGGTTTTAGGGCCGGTGGCCCACACGCCCATAAGCCAGATATGCGTGAAGCCGCGCTTCTTCCACGAAGCGATTTGCTCCTCTGGCGCCGTGGCCAGAGTCACGGGCCGTCCGAGACGATTCGACAACGCGCGCAACCAGCAGCGCGTGTTGATTTCAAAAAGCATCGGATGCGCCATTAACTATTCAAGAGCTTCATGGCCTTCTTGACATCGGAGACGCGCAGGATCATCAAGCCCTTTTTGGCATCCGGCGGCGTGGCGCAGTAGGCGTATTCGATGTTGACCTTGCCGGCGGCGAGCTTGTGGGCCAATCTGGCCAACGAGCCGGGCTTGTTGTCGCCGGTGATCATCAGGACATCGTCCTCCACCACCAGCGTGCCGTGTTCCTCGAAGACGAACATGGCTTTGCCGGGGTCGCTCACGACCATGCGCACCACGCTGTGATCCACCGTGTCGCTGGTGGAAACGGCGTAAATGTTGATCTTGGCGGCGCTGAGGGCGTCGCAGATGCGGGCCAGCATGCCCGGCCGATTGTCCAGGAACAGAGCCAACTGTTTTGTTATTTGCATAATCTCAAGCCTCGAAGCCGCCGCGGCGGCCAAAGTGGGTTTGCTGCAAACCATACCACGCCCGGAAGAAATTGCCATCGCACAGCGCGTCTTTTTTCTTACTCTTAATCGTAATCTTAATCTCTGCTTGTCTTGGAAACAAAGAGATTAAGATTACGATTAAGATTACGATTAGGAGAAAGACACTCATTTTGCTTGAAGTGTGTCCGGGCTTCAGTCAAACTGAGCGCGGCTTATGAGTTTGTTCCAAGTCAAATCAGCCGGGAAACTGGAGGAAAGGCACCGGAAAGCTTTGATCAGCCTGCTGGCGGACGAGGACGCCAAAGTGTACCGCACGGTGCGTGAAACGATCCTGGCCTACGGCCCTTCCAGTTCCGATTGGATGCGCGAGCACACGTTGAGCAGCGATCCGGTCCTGCGCCGGCGCGCCAGCGAGATCGTTGATTACTTCGCCCGGCAGGAGGCCGACACGCAGTTTTTGGCGTTCTGCCTCAACCAGGGGGAAGACTTTGACCTTGAGCAAGGCGTGCTGCTGCTTTGCCGCACCCAGTATCCGCAAACCAATCTGGAAGCCTATTCGGCCTTGCTGGACGATTACGCCGGGGAGTTGCGCCAGCGCCTGGACTTGAACGGCGCCATGGATCAGATCATTCGCGTCATCAACGATTATCTTTTCCGCGAGTTGAAGTTCACCGGCGACGAACAGAATTTCTACGACCCGGAAAACAGCTACTTCACTTGCGTGCTGGATCGCCGCATCGGCAACCCCATCAGCTTGAGCCTGCTCTATTTGTTGCTGGCCCGGCGGTTGCGCCTGCCCGTGGCCGGCATCGGGCTGCCCGGACATTTTCTGTGCCGGTTCCAATCCAGCCGCGCTGAGATTTACATTGATCCCTTCCACGGAGGCCGCGTGCTGGTCAAGGCGGACTGCATCAAACTGGTGATGCAGTTGCAGCATCGCTTTGACGACAGTTTTCTGGCGCCGGTGACGCCGCGGCGCATTTTGTTGCGCATCTGCGCCAATCTTCACCAGGTCTATACCCAGCAAAAGTCGGCCCACCAGGCCGAGCGGCTGCAGCGTTATCTGGTGGCGCTGGCAAAATAGGATCAAAATAGGATTATCGCGGCTCCTTCTCCGCGCCCCGCCAGCGCCATTGCCACTGCGCCACCATCGGGTCCAGGCGCGCCAGGACCAGATACGCCAGGCGCGACTTGCATCGGTCCATAAACGTTCTGGCTTTGCGCCAGCTTTCCAAATCAATCCGCCGGCAATGCGCCAAAACGCGGTCGAAAATCTCGGCGCCGCGCAGGGCGAGATCGGGGTGCGAAAGCCGGAGCATCAACTCGTAATTGATGTCCAGAGCGCGCGGGTCCAAGTTGGCCGACCCGGCATAGACGACATCGTCAATGAGAAACATTTTGGCGTGCAAGATTTGCGGCTGGTATTCGTAAATCTCCACCCCCGCCGTCAGCAAGCGCCGGTAAAAACTTTGCCCGGCCAGGCGCGAGAAAGGCAGGTCGGATTTGCCCGGCAGAATCAATTGCACGCGCGCGCCGAGCCGCGCTGCGCGCATCAGATGGCGCCGGATTCTCCAGGACGGCAGGAAATACGCGCAGATGATCCGCACCGAGCGCGCCAGCATGAGATCGCGGCGCAACGCCAGCTTGATGGGGTTGTTGCGGCTCGGCCCGCCGAGGAGCAACTGGGCGGCCGGGGCGGCCACGATTTTTTGCCGGGGCGACAGACGCAAGCGGGCGAAGGGCGGATGCCGGAAATCGGCATTGGCAAACATCTCGTCGAACGCGGCCGAGAGTTCGCCGGCCAGCGGCCCGCGCACCGCCAAGCCCAAATCCCGCCAACCTGCCGATACGCCGTCGCCTTCGTATTCGGAACCGATGTTGACGCCGCCAACAAACGCCAGGACCTGATCACACACCAGGATTTTGCGATGATCGCGAATGCTCCAGCCGCTCAAACTGAACGGATTAAACCAGCGGAACTCGCCCCCACTGCCGCGCAAAGGCGCCCAGAACGACTCCGGCAAAACCATTGAGCCTACCGCATCCACCAGCACTTGCACGCGCACGCCCCGGCGGCAAGCCTGGAGGAGCGCTTCGCGAAACTGGTCGGCGGTCGCGCCGGCGTGGACGATATACATTTCCAGGCGGATGGTTTGCCGCGCTTCGCCGATGGCCGCGAGCATGCGGCTCAACATCTCCCCCCCGGTTTCCAGCCATTGATATGGCGCCTCGTCCTGTGGGTTCATGTCAAGGAACCTCGGTTCAAAGCGCCCGGTGCGCCAATGGTATTTTCGTCCTCGTTGCGCAGGACCAAAATGCCGCCAGCCGCCGCGGCCCGTTGCTGGGCCGTCCAAAATGTCAGGGCATGCCCTGCGTGCAAATAGCCTGTCGGCGAAGGCGCCAGCCGGCCGCGGTATGCGCCATCCATCGCCCTTACCTCTGGATGCGGGCCGAGCCGCCTTTCATCACGTGCAGGACTTCATCCAGGGACACCTGCGAAGTGTCGCCGCGCGTGGTTTGCAGCAAAGCGCCGTAAGCCGCGCCGAAATTGACAATTTCCCCGGGCGTCATCCCCTGGATAAATCCCCAGGCGACGCCGCTGGAAAAACCGTCGCCGCCGCCGACACGGTCCTCGATCTCCAGGTCCTTGAACGGCCTCGCCTCGGAGAATTGGCCATCGTGCCAGAGGATGCCGCCCCAATTGTTGACCAGGCCGCTCTTGACTTCGCGCAGCGTCGTGCAGACTGCCTGGAGGTTGGGAAAAGTCTTGACCACCCGCAGCACCATGCTTTTGTAGGCCTCGACGGGCAGATCGCGCAATTCAGCGGTCGTGCCTTCGACCTCGAATCCGAGCACCTTTTGAAAATCCTCCTCGTTGCCGACGAGCACCTGGACGTGCGGCATGATGTCCCTGGTCACGGCGATGGCTTTCTCGCTGGTCCAGAGTTTGCCGCGAAAATTGAGGTCATAGCTCGTCACCGTTCCGGCGGCGCGCGCCGCCTGCAACGCCGTCCTGGTCACCGCCGCGCTGCTGTCGGAGAGCGAGGCCATAATGCCGCCGGTGTGCAGCCAGACGGCGCCTTGTTTCTCGAAAATGTTTTTCCAATCCATCTCCTCCGGTTTCATTTGGGAGATCGAGGAATAGCCGCGGTCGTACATGGTCATGCTGGCCCGCACACCGGTGCCGACTTCGGTGAAATTAAGCCCGACGCGTCCGGTGCGGCCAACGCCATCGAATTTTTCCATGCGCACGTTGGAGACATCCATGCCCACGGCGCGGGCATGGTTGAGAATGATGCGGGCCACGGGGTTGTCTGGCAATTTGCTGATGAATCCCGTGCGCAACCCCAGGCGCGCGCAGGCATAAGCGACATTGAATTCGCCGCCGCCGACGTCCACTTCGAGTGTTTTGGCGAACTCGATACGGCCGTGGCCGGGCGGGGCGAGTCGAACCATACATTCGCCCAGGGAGAGGAGATCGAAACGACATTGGGAAGGATCGCGCGGTTGCAGAGCCATAAGATAAATATGTTGTATGCGGGAGGCAGTTTAAAACGGCGCGGCCATTTGGCAAGGGGTTCATGGAATTTGCCCCAGGGCAGACTCGTCTAAATTGCGGGAAGTTTCTGATGCGGGCCGCGAGGCGCGACCCGCTGCACGCGTGGCGCGTGCGCTCCCCGGAGGAAGAAGTCGCAGTCACTTAAAATGAGGTTTTCCTGCTTGTGTCCGCACGGCTCTCTCGCACATTAGGTGCCGTGAGCGACACATCACATTTCCTCGTCACCGGCGGGGCGGGATTCATCGGGTCTCATTTGGTCGAGCGTCTTCTGGCCGGCGGGCATTCGGTCACGGTCATTGATGATCTTTCCACCGGACGGCTGGAGAATCTGGCGGCCGTCCAGTCGAGTCCGAATTTGAGAGTGATCGTTTCCAAGATGTCCCAATGCCGGGATTTGCCTGACATCGTCGCCCGATCCCGGTGCGTTTACCATCTGGCAGCGGCGGTAGGGGTGGAGTTGGTGATGACTTCGGGGCTTCGCACCATCGAAACCAATCTGCACGAGACCGAAGCGATACTGGACGCAGCCAGCGCCAAGACCGTGCCGATCTTATTGGCATCAACGTCGGAGGTCTATGGCAAGAGCCAGCAGGAAGCGTTTTCGGAGGAGGACGACCTGTTGATCGGGCCGCCGCATTTGAGCCGATGGAGCTACGCCTGCTCGAAGCTGATGGATGAATTCCTGGCCTTGGCGCACGCCAAAGAACATGGAACGCCCGTAGTCATCGTGCGCCTTTTCAACACCGTCGGACTGCGGCAGACCGGACGATACGGAATGGTGTTGCCACGCTTTATCGAGGCGGCTAAGCGCGGCCAGGCCCTGCGGGTTTACGGAGACGGCCGCCAGACGCGCTGCTTTTGCGCGGTCCAGGATGCGGTCGAGGCGCTGGTCCGCCTGCAGAATTGCCCGGCTGCCCGAGGCGAAATCTTCAATGTCGGAGGGACGGAGGAGATCAGCATTGGACGGCTGGCGGAAACGGTCATCCTCCTGCTCCAATCGCCCTCGGCCATCGAATTCATCCCTTACGAGAAGGCGTGCCCGCCTGGGTTTCAAGACATGATGCGCCGCAAACCGGTCGTGGCCAAGCTGGTCAAATATGTCGGATTTCGCCTGGCCACGCCGCTGGCAGAAATCATCCGCCAGACTGCTGGAGAATAGAAAAGGCATCCTTGCGGATGCCTTTTCGTGAGTGTTGAAAATCAGGAATGCTCTTACGGGAACAAGAAGCGAATGTCGCCCGCAGCGGTGCTGTAGCTTTCGGCTGAACCGAAATTGCCACTATCCTCGCCGTTCTTGAGCCAGTTCACACGCAGGCTGCCCGAAGTCACCTGTTGGGCGCTGCCGTCACCCAGCAAGACATTTCCCGCGCCCGCCAGATTGCCGGCGGAATGCAGTTTGGCGGACCATCCCACCGCACCGCTGCTGGGCACCGAATTGCCCGCGGAGCCGCTAACAGTGCCATTGGTCACTACGATGATTTCGTAGCCAGAGCTAGAGGAGGCGGCGGCTGAAAAGCCGTAGTTCTGGTCCTGGGAGGCGCCAGGGGAAGCAGCCGTGCCGCCAACGCAGCCCAAGTTACGGTCACCGCCCAAGAGGGCCTGGGGATAAGTATCGTTGGCGCCCGCACCCACCCAATACGAGAGGTACATGTTACAAAAAGAGCCTGTGGTCGCTTGAATGGGAACGGCTGAACCACCACCCATGGAAGTGGGCGTGATCCCGTACTCACCAGGGCCGTAGAAATTGGTGTTGGCAGTCCGGTCGTCAGAAGGGCACAACACAATTTTGGGTGACTGGCCCATCTCGTTTTGCATCAGGGTGTAATTATAATAGGCTTGGGTGCCGAGACTATTGCCCTGTTCACCGGTGACAAAGTCGGCCCAACCGCCCAAGGCCACAGTCTGCTGGGCAGGGAACTTGTCGCCGTTGTCGTTGGACCAGATACGATAGGCCGTGCCAACTTCCTTGAGGTTGTTGATGCACGAAATACGCTGGGCCTTTTGTTTGGCGCGCGCCAAAGCCGGCAGGAGCATACTGGCAAGAATAGCTATGATGGCGATAACAACCAACAACTCAATAAGAGTGAAGGCTCCGATCTTTCTTTTCCGTAATTGTTTCATATTTGTTTGTTAATTTGGCAATGGAGCGCGCACTGGACTTAATTTTGTGATCCGTGTTTACTCGATTTGCATAATAGTCAGCACAGACAGTGCCAACTTTCTCAGATCCGCGAAAAGGCCCATTTTTCACCTCTTTTCCCCTTGTTTTTCACAGTTTCCATCCACATGCGTGAATTTTTCACGCGAAATGCGTGAAAAACACACGTCAAATCTGAGTGTTCTTCCCGCATTAGGCGTTAAATTTACACGCCTACTCCTCCTTGGGGCGCATCTTGACACTGCTACCAACTTTGGTAGGGCAAAGCTGCCGCTTTGCCCCATTTTCTCAAGGCCAAGCGGGTTCGCATATTGCGATACGCGGAGAACGCTTCGTTCGCCGGCAGTTTGGGCGGCGCGGCAGCACCGCCCTACCGCAGTAGCAGTCAAGATGCGCCCTCCTCCTTGTCCGCCAATTGTTACGCGTTGCCCTCCGTCCGATATTTTGGACATATTTGCTCTGGCCGCCGTTTGGTGTTAGCTTACGCAGTCTTGCACGGAATGATTGAAAAGATGAGGAAGTGTCTAATATGCACCACAGCCGCTCTGCTGGCGGCAGGGCTGCCCTTTTCCAGCGCGCAGGCGCAAACCAATCAGCTCATTTACTCCAACAGCCTGCAAAATGGCTGGCAGAATTGGAGTTGGGCAACCAACAATTTAAGTTGCACAAGCCCAGTGCTGGCGGGCTACACCGATTCGATCAGCGTCAGTTGTTCGAGCTATACGGCGCTTTATGTCGAGCATCAGGATTTCGATTCGACCTTGTTCACGAACCTGTCCTTTTGGCTCAACGGCGGTCCTTCCGGCGGGCAGGTCTTGACGATTGAAGCCACTCTGGGCGGGACAGCCACAACAAGCACGGTGAACGTGGGCCCCCTGGCAGCAGGCAACACCTGGCAGCAGTTTACCGTCTCCCTGGCGGCTATGGGCGCGGCGGCCCAGCCGAATTTGGACGGCTTCTGGATTTTCAACAACAGCGGCAACACCATCCCCACCTTTTACATTGATCACATGCTGCTGGTGGGCGGGCCGCCGCCACCGCCACCTCCGCCCAATCCAACCAATTTCATCGGCGTTGATGCCGACGCCAATCGCAACCCGATCAGCCCGCTGATCTATGGCGTGGCCTTTGGCACGTCCAATCAGTTGGCGGACTTGAATTTCACGATGAACCGGTCGGGCGGAAATGAAGAATCAACCTACAACTGGGAGATCAACGCCCACGGCAAAGGGGCTGATTGGTATTTTGAAAGCATTGCCGACAGCTCCGCCACACCGGGAGAGTCGGCCGATTCCGTCGTGGCCAACAGCAAAGTGGGAGGGGCGCAGCCGTTGATCACCATACCGATGATCGGTTGGGGGCCTAAGGTGGGTTCTGGCCGGGTCACTCTACCAAGCTATGCCATTTCCAAATACGGCCCGCAGACCGGCTCCGATCCCTACTTGGCCAACGCCGGCAACGGCGTCAGCGTCACCAACAACACGTTGATTATCTGGAACGATCCCAACGACGCCAACATTCCGGTCAATACCAACTTTCAAATGGGTTACGTGCAACATTTGACCAACACCTGGGGCGTGTCCACCAATGGCGGTGTCGGCTATTACATCATGGATAACGAACACAGCCTCTGGTACTCCACCCACCAGGACATCCATCCGGTGGGTCCGACCATGCAGGAAATCTTTGGGAAAATCGTGGCCTACGCCTCGATGGTTAAGAGTCTGGACCCCCAGGCGCTGGTGGCGGGACCGGAAGAGTGGGGTTGGAACGGTTATTTCTACAGCGGCTATGATCAGCAATGGTCCGGGCAGCAAGGCGATTACAACCCGGCGGACTACCCCGACCGCACCACCAACGGCGGCTGGGATTACATGCCCTGGCTGCTCAACCAGCTTCACCAGTACAACATCACCAACGGCCAGCGGCTCCTGGATTACTTCACGCTCCATTGCTACCCGCAGGAAGGGGACGTAAGCAGCCAGACGGATGTCACCGCCGCGACGGAACTGCTGCGCAACCAGACCACGCGCCAGTTTTGGGATACAAACTACGTTGACCCAAGTTGGATCAACAGCGTCATCATGCTTATCCCGCGCATGCAAGGCTGGGTGGCCGCCTATTATCCCGGCACCAAAATCGGCATTACCGAATACAACTGGGGCGCCGAGTCTTACATCAACGGCGCCACGGCCCAGGCTGATCTTCTAGGAATCTTTGGACGCCAGGGATTGGACCTGGCCACGCGCTGGACGACCCCCGCCGCGAACACGCCGACTTATCTGGCCATGAAAATGTACCGCAATTACGACAGCCAGGGCCACACCTTCGGCGACACCAGCGTGCTGGCAGGCGGGCCGGACCCCGACAACATCGCCGTTTTCGCCGCGCAACGGTCGTCGGATGCCGCCCTGACTGTCATGGTGGTAAGCAAATACTTGACGGGCACTTCGCCGATTGTGATCAACGTGACCAACTTCACCGGCAACGGCACGGCGCAAGTCTGGCAGGTCAACCCCAGCAACGTCATCGCGCAGTTGAGCACTTTGCCCTACAGCGCCAGCGCGCTGCAAACCGTCGTGCCCGGCCAGAGCGTGACGCTCTTTGTCTTCCCGCCCAGTTCCACGCTGCGCCTCAGCGCCGGAGCGCCGCGCGCCGATGGGCAATTTGCATTCACAGTCGGCGGAGAGATCGGGCAGAGCATTGTTGTGCAATCCTCACCCGACTTGATCCATTGGAGCGCCGTCAGCACCAGCACGCTTGCCAGCACCAACGCGGCCTACCTGCTGCCCGGTGGCGCAAGCACGCAGTTCTACCGCGCCGTGCTGGCGCAATAAAAGCGAACTAAGGAGAGCGGACGACGTAGAAGAGTTGGGAATCGTTCGTCGTCGGCTGCGAAGTGAATTGGAACTGGCCGGGGCCAGTATTCGAGGCCATGCCGACCACGGTCCAGTTGCTCAACGGCAAAGAGAGATTGGTAGTTGCGAGCACGGTTAAGGACGCGGTCTGAGTATTGGAAAAGCCAAATTGCAGAATGTTGCCGCCGAGCATTTGCACGCCGGTCAACATCGGCGGCGTGCCGACTGTGCCCTGAGTGACGGGAATTGTTTGGCCAAGCAAGCTGATGTTGGCAGTGCGCGCCGGGCCGGTGTTGGCGGTAAAGGAAAAACTCACCGCGCCGTTGGTAATGCCGGTGATGGTCAACCACGACTGGTCGCTGGTGGGAGCGAACGGGGGAAGCAAATTGGCCGTCGCCGGCACCACGGCTGGCAACACATCACTGCCCGCAGCCAAACCTTCCAACTTGGGCGTCGGATCAATGAAGGCATGGGGCAGTTCGGCAAGGGAGTCGAAGAGCAAGCAGTAAACATTGCCTGCACGGTCCACTGCTGTGCTGAATACCTCCGCGGAAACCAACGTGGTTAAAGTGTTGTCGGCCACCGACCACTTCTCGATGGGCTCCTCCAAGCCTGTAAAATAAACACTGCCCGAGCCATCCACCGCCAAGTTGAATGCTGCGCCAGCCGAAGGAACTGGAAGCTCGACCGTGGCGTTGTCTTCTGCCATCACCTCGTAAAGGTTGGAATATGATTGTATGGTCGTGTAGTAAACATTGCCGGCAATGTCCACCGCCACGTTTTTGGGGGTGTAGGGGACCAACTGACTAAGGGAGTTGCCGGCCGCTGTCCACTTCACGAGGCCGAACTCGATTGCAACATAAACGTTGCCCACGCTGTCCAACGCCAATTCATTAGGGGGCGCGAAATTCGACGGCAAGGAAAACAAGGTGGTGAGGTTGCTGCCGCCAGGCATCAATTCGTCAATCGAAGCTCCAAAACCACCGACGGCAACGTAAACGTCGCCTTCGCTATCTACCGTCAAGGCAGTAGTATTGCTCAAGACGTCAGAGGAAACCAAAGTGGTGAAGGTGTTATTGGAAACCGACCACTCCTGGATCGCATTGTTGGTACCGGCAAAATAAACGTTGCCCGCCCCATCCACACCCAATCCCGCATCCAGATCCACCCCTGAGGGCACTAACGTGGTCAGAGTTCCAACAGGGACATACGTCGAACCGGCTTGGGTGACGGTGACGGTCTGACCTGAAATGGTTAGGCCGCCGGAGCGCGTCGCGCCCGGATTGGCGTCGAAGCTGAATATCACATTTGTGCTGCCAGTGCCGCTTTGATTCGGTTGACTCAAGTGCAACCAGGAAGCGTTCGCTTGGTTGGTCCACGAGCTGGCCAAGGGCAAAACCGCCAACACGACGCTATCGAGTCCCGCGCTCGGTCCTTCCACAAGCGCGGTTGTGCCGAGGGAATAATTGGGACCGCCCTGCGTGACAAAAATATTTTGGCCGAGCAAAGTGATGGTGGCCGTACGGTTGGATGTGGAGGCCGTAAAGGCGAAACTAACGATTCCGTTGGTGGTGCCTGTGATGGTCAACCACGGTTGGTCACTGAACGGAGCAAACGGTGGAAGCAGATTGGCCGTGGAAGGGAGCACCACAGGCAAGACATCGTTGCCGCCAGCTAGGCTTTCCAGCTTGGGGGTCGTATCCACGAAGGCGTGCGGCAGTTCTTTGATCGCGTTGTGGTCCGAGTCGGCGACATAGATATTGCCCGCGCCGTCCGCCGCCACACCCATAGGGAGCGTCGTCCCAAACGATGCCAGTATGAACACATCCTGATTGGCTGCGCTCCGCTCACCCATGGTGCCGCCATCCTGCACAAAGTAAACATTGCCTGCGCCGTCCAAAGCCACGGCATAGGGAGCGCTCAATCCCGAGGCCAGTGCGAGGGTTTCGTGGGAGGTCGTTCGCTCCACAATGCTGTTGTAGAAGGTGTTGGCGACGTAGATATTGGCCGCCCCGTCCACTGCAACGCCGTAAGGATTGTCCAGCCCCGAAGAAATCACTGCGGACACGTTGCTGTTGGCCACTTTCCACTCCTTGATTGCGTTGTTGAGTGTATCCGCAAAATAGACATTACCAGCAGCGTCCAAAGCTAGACCTTGGGGATGCAACAAGCCAGATGATACCAAAGTGGTCACGTTGCTGTCGGCCACTTTCCACTCCTTGATGGCGTTGTTACCTGAATCCGCGAAATAGACATTGCCTTGGCTGTCCACCGCCACACCCCAAGGACTATACAATCCCGATGAAACCAAGCTAATCACCGTATTGCTGGCGGCCACCCACTCCTTAATGGCGTTGTGGCCAGAATCCGCGAAATAGACATTCCCCGCCCCATCCACCGCCACTCCGAATGGAAAATCCAACCCCGAGGCCACCAGAGTGGTCACTGTTCCGGCCGCGACGTAAGTGGAAGCGGCCTGGGTCACGGTGACTGTCTGGCCGGCAATGGACAGGGTGCCGGAGCGAGTCGGGCCTGGATTTGAGTCGTAACTGAAAATAACATTGGTGCCGCCTGTGCCAGTTTGATTTGCGGCGTTAAGATGCAACCAAGTGGCATTCGTTGTGGCCGTCCAAACACCGTCGCCAGGAGTAACACCGAGCACTACGCTATTCGTTCCTGCGGCCGGACCAATCAAAAGAGCGGCTGTCCCCAGTGTATAATTGGTGGTTTGCGCCTGCGCGGCGCTCAAGGCCAGCCACGTCAGCGCGAGGAACACAGCGCCGAAAAATCGAAGACAGCGGTGAGAATAGACGGCAAGCCAATAAGAGGATTCTTGCGTGAGCTTTGGCATAAGCTTTTTAACTCCTTCCCAAATAAATAAACCGATCGCCGCACCTGCGACGCCGAGTTCCAAATTTAAGATATTTCATTGGAACCTTGAAAAAAATAGTGCCACGAAATGCACCCTTTGACAAGCCCTTTTTTTCGTCTCCGCTTTTCTCATTGAATACACCTGTTGCAATTGGCCCAAAGAATCCTTGATTAGGAGCGGCGAATTGCCGATATTTTAGTCAATATTAAAGGCCTGTTGGCCCGGACAACATGGATGAATTGATATTTCTCGTCGAAGAGGCGCCGGAAGGCGGTTATACGGCCCGCGCACTTGGCCACTCCATCTTTACTGAAGCCGAAACGCTGGAGGAGCTTCGCGGCAATGTGCGGGACGCCGTCCAATGCCATTTCGACAAGGGCAAAGCTCCAAAAGTCATTCGACTCCATTTTGTGCGGGAGGAAGTGCTGGTGAGCTAACCAATCTCCATGACCTCCACAATCGTGTAGTGCTTGGATATGGTGTGAAGTTTTGGCCTGAGGACTCGCAAAAACTCAAATCGGCGAACCCGCATCTCGCATGGTTCGCCGAAGGAGCTGAAAGCTAATGCAGGTCCCAGGTTCGAGGATCCCACCCTTGCGGGCTGCCACCGTTGCCGGCGACCTCTACAAACCCTGCGCTTACCTGCGACTGCAATATCTCATAAGCGCTTATGCGAGTCAAATCCCAAATTGCAAGAAAAGAGCCTTGACCAAACCGTGGTGATCCTCTCAATCGCACAAAGTTCATTTTATACTAGCCAAACCGGGCTTCTTGAGGCAGTGTATCACTCGGTATGAGCGATCTTGATGCGATTCAGTCGGTTCTGGCGCGCGCGGCGCGGCGCCGACGCTGGGAACGGGCCTGGAATGGTCTTTGGCACGGGCTGTTTCTCGGCGCTTCCGTTTGGGTCGCGGCGCTTGTCGCTTACAAAGTTTTTCCCATTCCCTTGATGGTTCTCAATGCGGCCGGGATTTTTGCCGGCCTCTGTATTCTCGGCGGATTTGCCCGCGGCTGGATGCGCCAGACTACTTTGCGCCAGACCGCCCGCTGCCTGGATGAACGGCAGCATTTGCAGGAACGGCTCAGCACCGCGCTCGAACTCGCCCCCACTGGTCCGGTCGAGGGCTGGCGCGCGCTGTTGATGTCCGACGCCGCCCGCTTCGCGGCCAAGCTGGACCCGCGCAAGATTTTTCCGTACCGCCTGCCGCGCATCAGCCGCTGGGCCTTGGCGGCGCTGGCGCTGGGCGCCGGGCTGGGTTTCGTGCCGGAGTATCGCAGCAAGGCTTACGTCGAAAAACAGCAGGACGCCCAAGTGCTCAAGGATGTCGGCAAGCGCATTGTCGAGATCACCCATCAAACTTTGGAGCATCGCCCGCCCGCCTTGGAAACGGCGCGCAAGGCCGTGGAAAACGCCGAGGAGTTGGGCCTGCGCCTGGACAAAGGAGTGTTGACACGCAACGACGCGCTCAAAGACCTCGCCAACGTCGCCGACAAACTCAAGGAGCAACTGCTGGATTTGGGCAAGAAGAATCCCATCAAGACGCTGGAACATGAAGCGCGCGACCCCAACAACGGCAACACCACCAGCGCCGCCAATCAGAAGCAAATGGACGACCTGCAAAAATCGCTGGGCAAGGCGGGCGAGAATCCGGCCGCGCTGGACAAGCTGGCCGACCAAATGCAAAAACTGCAAAAGGCCGCCGCCGGAATGCCCAAGGACGATTCGCCCGCGTCCGCCGCCGAGCGCCAAAAGATGGCGCAGAGTTTGTCGGACCTTGCCGAACAGGCGCGCGAACTGGGCCAGCCGCTGCCAAACCTGGACGACGCCATCGCCGCCTTGCAGAACAGTCAAAACGAGAATTTTCAGAAGGACATGGACCTGGCCACGACCGACCTGGAGAAAACGCAGCAGATGGCCAAGGAGCTGCAGAAGATGCAGGAACAAGCCGACCACGACGGCAAGGACCTGCCTGAACAATTGAAGTTGGGCCAGCCCGAACTGGCGCAGCAAACGCTGAATAAGATGATTGACAAACTTCGCGCCGGCAAAATGACGACCGAGGAGGCCGCCAAGATTCTGGATGAAGTGGCCCGCTCGGTTGACCCGGCCACTCCTTACGGCGACGCTTCGAAATATCTGCACGAGGCCGCCCAGCAATTGCGCGGCGGTGACAAACCGTCCGCGGCGCAATCGCTGGCTTCGGCCGCCAAGGAGCTGGAGAAAATCCAGGCGCAAATGGCCGACGCCAAGGCGTTGCAAGGCTCGTTGGATGCTTTGAACAAGGCCGAATTGTGTCTGGCGACGCATACGTGTTGGGGCCAATGCCCGCATTGCGGCGATTGCAGCGGAAAATGCCTGGCGGCCGGACATTGTCTGGGCCTGGGCAAAAACAAGGCGGGACGCGGCGTCGGCAGTTGGACCGACGATGATTCTCAATTATACCCGCAAATGAGCGGCCTATGGGACAACAGCGGCATCAACCGCCCGGACCAAGACGCGCGCGGATTGACCGATCGCGGCGACCCGCAGTTGGCGGACAATCTTACCCCGACGAAACTCCACGGCCAGATCACGCCTGGATCGCCGATGCCGAGCATTACGTTGAGGGGAGTCAGCATCAAAGGGCAAAGTTCGGTGGCCTATCAGGAAGCCGTGACTGCGGCCCAGAGCGATGCCAAAAGCGCGTTGAACCAAGACCAGGTGCCGAGGGCGTATCAGGGAGCGGTGCGGGATTACTTCGATGACATCAAGAAGTAGGGAATGAGGATAAGCGCGGCTGCGGCTATCGCGACCAGCCACCAAAACCAATGAATTCCCTGCGGAATAGGCTTCTTTTTGGGGTCCAATTCGCGTTGGACGAATTCGTCGTAGTCAAATGAATCGTCGGGCAAATTGAGGCCGCTGGCGTAGGCTTCCTCCGACCAGCCGGTGTGCTCGTCCGCGCCGCATTCCGGGCAGGCTTTGGCCCCGGGTGGAACGTCCGCGCCGCAATTGGGGCATGTTTCCGGGGAACTCAAAAAGTTCAAGGTTCAAAGTTCAAGGTTCAAAGTCCCCAAACTCAAAGTTCAAGGTTCAAAGTTCAAAGTTCAAAGTCTGCGGACATCAGTGTGGCTTGGTGTGGGTGAAGGCGCCGACGATGCCGCGACCGCGCCACATTTCGGGCGAGATGGCGGCGGGATCAATGCTCCAACGGGCGGCCAGTTGGTTGACTTTTTCGGCATTGGCGGCCAACGCTTCGCGCAGGGCGAAAGGATTTTGATCCGAGGCGTACTCCAGGCAAAGCATGTCCAACTCCTTCTCCGCGGCGGTGACCGGCCCCTGGTTCCAGAGCGTCTCCCCCGCCCAGGCGTAGGCTCGATAAACCTGGCCCCTCTCCAACAAGACCCAGCCGTGATAATTGACGACGCGACTGAGGCTGAAGAATTGCAGGTGACCCAGCTTCCGGCTCAACGCCGTCAAGAAATGATAGCACCGATCGGGGTCCTCGGCCGGTTCCGGCAGACCCGGACCGACGACCAGCACCCAGCCGGAAATCGGCGGAGAAATGAAGAGCTTGTCCTCGCGCGCCCCGGCCAATCCTTCCTCCCACGAACAAGGGGTGGGACGATGCAGATGCAGCGCGGCTTGCACGACGGAGGGTTGGACGGCCTTGACGGCCAGCCAGCGGGTGGGTTGCTCGAAGGTGGCGGAACGGAACGCCGTCGAAAGGCTTGCGCATGACGCTTCGTCACCAATGAGAGTGGCGCGACGCCAGGCGCAATAGATAAAAAAAGCGCCTATTCCCAAAACGATCCCAAACGGAATCAGCATCAGGAGCCACACAATTTCCCTGGCCTCGGACTGGCTCACACTAAGTCAATATAATCCGACTTTTGTGCGATTCAATCGAAATCTTGTCAAGTTCAAACACTCAAGGCGCGATGGGCAGGCAGCAGCACTTCGCAGCCTTCGCGGGCGGCTTCGATCAAAAGCGGGGAGCCGCGGCGGGCGGCCATGTCCCGCGCCTGGGCCACCATGTGCGAAATCTGCTCGTCGGTGTGGTCAGGATCGTGATGAAAGAGAAAGAGCCGCCGCACGCCGCCTTGCATGGCCAGGGTCACACCGTCCTCAAAACAACTGTGCCCCCAGCCGATGTGTTGCCCGTATTCCGCGGCATCATATTGCGAATCAATCATGAGCACCTCGGAATCGCGGATGAATTCGAGCACGTTGCGATCTTCCTCCGGGACGGTTTCGATCTCCTGGCGCCGCGCTGAGTCCGCGCCGGTTTTCCAACGGGTGCGAAGCCGCTGGCATAATTCAACGTCCGGCAGATAAGAAATGGACCCGCCGGGGGTGAACAGACGGAAGCCGGTGCAAACTCCCGAATGGTTCAGGAAGTGGGCCTTGACGCCGATGGCGCCGACTTTGAAGCTCAATTCTTTGAGTTCGTGAATGGTGATGGCCCCTGGCATTTGCTGCATGCTGATCGGGAAATACGGGTTTTCCATCTGCGTTGAGAGCGTGCTTTGCAATCCTTGCCGCGCCCCTTCAAATCCGTAAATGGTCACCTTGTTGTTCAGATTGTAGGCGGGCAGAAAAAACGGAAAGCCCTGGATGTGGTCCCAGTGCGTGTGGGTGATCAGCAGGTTCAGGTGGATCGGACGGTCTTTGAATTCCTCGACCAGCGTCAAGCCAAGTTTGCGAATCCCGGTGCCTGCATCCAAGACGATAATGTCGCCGCCCACGCGCACTTCCACGCACGAAGTATTGCCGCCGTAATGGACCGTCTCCGGGCCTGGAGCCGGAATGGAACCGCGCACGCCCCAAAATTTGAGCCGCGCGCCGGAGCCATCGCCGGGACTGGAGTTGGATTTGGGCGGCGCGTGGCCCTGCCCGTTCACGGACCATCGCGCCAGAAAGTTTTCCAGCGACTGCGCATCGAGTGGTTTGACCAGGTAATCGTCGGCGCCGAATTCCAGAGCGGCGATTCTCTCCGTGATTTGGCCGTCGCCCAGGGCGACAAGGATCGGCCGGCGGCTGGAAGTTTCCTCTTGACCGGCCAGGCCGCGGCAGGCGCGGGCGATGTCAGACCAAGGCGCTTGCCAGTCGCAAACGATCAATTCGGGCTGATGCTGGCGGGCCAGGGCCAGGGCGCGCGGGCCATCGCCCGCGTCCAAGACCGACCAACCATGTTCGGTGAAACCGGGTGTTAACCGGCTGCGAAAGGCTTGATCAGCCACAATCAACAAAACCGTTTTCATCGCGGCAAAGGGCAATATCTCATTTACTCCAGGAAAACACAAGGCTTTGTCCGACAACACCGCCGCGTCGGAGCCTCCTGCGTTTTGGGCGGCTCTTTCCGGCTCTTGCTATTAATCTTAATCATAAGAGCCTCTTGCAAAACTCGATTTTCGCTGGGATTTCTTCTGATGCCCAGTCCATTTTTTGATTTCTCTATCAAATAAATACTCAGCCAGGTTCGTCCAACAGGCGTGCAAAAAGTTCTCGACAC
>Ga0302324_100001019_pt1 | contig 69432 bp, 64 predicted proteins | sample Palsa_T0_1_FD_201949 | JGI IMG/M metagenome (GOLD analysis project Ga0302324, IMG submission 201949) | Peat permafrost microbial communities from Stordalen Mire near Abisko, Sweden - Palsa_T0_1 | ecosystem: Environmental > Terrestrial > Soil > Palsa > Peat permafrost | place: Sweden: Abisko...
CAATCAGATCAGAAGCTATGTACTGGATCAGTCGCGCATCAAGGATCTGCGTACCGGCGTCGAGATCGGCAATACCACCGCCGTGCTCGACGGAGCGCTTGACGAATTCATGCAAGCCAGTTTAAAGCAGGGTCTCTAAAGAGCCGAAATCATGAGCGACGACGAAAATCACCTGATCGCGGAGCGCAGAGCAAAGCTCGCCAGATTGCGCGAGCGCGGCGATGCGTTTCCGAATGGTTTTCGCCGCGATGCGCGGGCCGCGGACCTGTTGACGGCCTACGGCCCCAAGTCCGCCGAGGCGCTCGATGCGGCGGCAATCCGCGTCAAGGTCGCCGGCCGCATGCGCGCCAAGCGCGTCATGGGAAAGGCAAGCTTCGCGCGGCTGGAGGACTCGAGCGGCGCAATTCAAATTTTTCTGCAGCAGCAGGCTCTCGGCGATGCGTACGATGAGTTCAAGGGTTGGGACATCGGCGATGTGGTGGGCGCCGAGGGCAGCCTGTTCCGCACCAAGACGGGCGAGCTGTCGGTGCGGGCAGAGCGCATTGCATTGCTGACAAAATCATTGCGGCCGCTGCCCGATAAGTGGCATGGAATCGCCGACACGGAAATGCGCTATCGGCGCCGCTATGTCGATCTGATCATGAACGAGGAGAGCCGGCGCGTGTTCGAAACGCGCTCGGCGATCGTGCGCTACTTACGCGCATTCCTCGACTCGCGCGGATTTCTGGAAGTCGAAACGCCGATGCTGCACCCGATTCCGGGCGGCGCTGCGGCGCGCCCTTTCAAAACGCACCACAATGCACTCGATGTCGATATGTATTTGCGCATTGCTCCGGAGCTGTACTTGAAGCGGCTTACCGTCGGGGGATTCGAGCGGGTTTATGAAATCAACCGCAATTTCCGCAACGAAGGGGTGTCCACCCAGCATAACCCTGAGTTCACCATGCTCGAGTTGTACCAGGCCTATGCCGACTACACCGATCTCATGGAGTTGATCGAAACTCTGTTCCAGGGCCTCGCCGACGCCTTGCTCGGGTCGCGCGTGCTGGTCTATCAAGGCACTGAGTTTGATCTGTCGAAGAGCTTCGCCCGCATGAGCATCGAGGACATCATTCTCGCCAACAATGCGGATCTCGATCCGATGTCGCTGCGCGACGCCTCGTATTTGCGGCGGGTCTGCGATCAGATGAAGATTCCCTACAAGGCCGGCGATGGTCCCGGGAAATTGCAAATCGAGATTTTCGAAAAGACCGGCGAACATACGCTCATCCAACCGACCTTCGCCTACGCTTATCCGGCCGAAGTATCGCCCTTGTCGCGGCGCAATGATCAAGATCCGTTCATCACCGATCGCTGGGAGTTTTTCATCGGCGGCCGCGAGCTGGCGAACGGATTTTCCGAACTGAACGACCCCGAAGATCAGGCGCAGCGCTTCAAAGATCAGGTGATGCGCAAGGACGCTGGCGACGAGGAGGCCATGTTCTACGACGCGGACTATGTGCGGGCGCTGGAGTACGGCATGCCGCCCACCGCCGGACTTGGATTGGGCGTGGATCGATTGGTGATGCTGTATACGAATTCACCCTCGATTCGCGATGTGCTGCTGTTTCCGCATATGCGGCCCGAGTTTTGAATGCACCGCTGAAGCTGCCGCCCATCGGGGTTTTCGATTCCGGTGTCGGTGGATTGACGGTGCTGCGCGCGCTGCGCGCGGCGCTGCCCGCCGAGGATTTCATCTATCTGGGCGATACCGCGCGCCTGCCCTACGGCACCAAGAGCGCCGAATCTGTGATCCGCTATTCCTTGCAATGCGCCGCAGTCCTGGCCGCGCGCGGCATTCGCTGTTTGGTGGTGGCCTGCAATACCGCATCCGCGTCGTCTCTCGGCGCGCTGCGCCGGCAATACCCCTCGCTGCCGGTCATTGGCGTGATCGAGCCTGGTGCGGCGGCGGCGGTTGCGACGTCCTCCACGCAGCATATCGCCGTCATCGCCACCGAAGGGACCATTCACGGCGGCGCCTACGAAGCGGCAATACGGCGCTTGAACGGCTCTGCACGGGTTGTTTCATGCGCCTGTTCGTTGTTCGTTGCGCTGGCGGAGGAGGGCTGGACCAGCGGCCCGATCGCCGAAGGCATTGCCCGGCGCTACCTCGAGCCGATTTTTTGCGCTGACGATGGGCCCGATACCCTGGTACTGGGCTGCACACACTTTCCGGTACTGCGCGCCTCGATTTGTGCGGCATTGCCGCCGGGTGTGAAGCTGGTCGATTCGGCGGTCACCACCGCCGCGGCGGTGCTGCGCCAGCTGCACGCCGCCGCGCAGGCGCCGAGCATCGAGGCAACGCGCGATTCGAACCATCGCGGCAGCATCGCGTGGCTCGCCACGGATGGCGCCGCGCGCTTCGCTCATGTCGGCAGCATATTCCTCGGCGAGACGCTTTCCGCCGAGCAGATCGAGATCGTCGATCTATAGGCGCCTTCGCCGAATGGCAGGGCGACGAATAGGGATCAGCTCAGTCTGTACGGCAGCGGCAGCTCGATGGCAGGCACCGCCGGACTCGAGGGCGCCACGGGGTCGGCTGAATCGCTCGCGCCCACGGACGGCGCCGGTTCGATATTGAGCACCGCGAGCGCCTCGACGCGGCCATCGCTTTCGATCACTTCGGTCAGCCGCCCGTGTCGACCATCGCTCAAACGCAATGCTTGCCCGATGCTCCAGGTTCCGGGCGGCAACTGCAGCCGAAACAGCCGGCGCTTGATGCGTCCGAGGTGCTGCGTGCGCGCGATGATCTCCTGACCCGTGTAGCAGCCTTTGCTGAAGCTGATCCCATCCAGCAGATCCAGATTCAGCATCTGAGCGACGAAGGCCTCGCGAGTAGCCGCGTACACCTGCGGGAGACCGGCGCGAATGTTCGCGCCGCGCCAAGCTTGCTCGATGAGCGTCGCGCCCTGCGGGTGGGCAGCGAGGGCGCGATGGCCGGGGGCGCCTATCACCCAGTAACGATTCTCGCGGCCCACTCGCGCGACGCCGACACCGTCCTGCTCGGCGTATCCGCCATGCGCTTGCGGTATCGTGAGCCCGGCGGATTGCAGCGCATGGTCGCCATGATATCCGGCCAGGACCAGCGAGTCCGCGGCGTCTGCAATACTCACCTTTGCTCGCAGCACGAATCTGCGCAGGCTTTCCATGGTTTGCACGAGGATCTCGCGCGGCAGTATTGCCAGCACCCCGCTTGAATGGGGCAGCAGATATATGAGCGCCAGCACACGGCCTTGCGGACTCGAATATGAGGTCAACAAGGAAGTGCCATCGGCCAACCGGCGCGTATCGTTGGATACCTGGCCCTGCAAGAAATTCAAGGCATCCTGCCCTGAAAATCGCAAGATGCCCAAGTAATCGAGTCGTCCCGAGGGCGACACTGCGGTGCTGGTCATCGCTCATGAGATGGGTGCACCGAGCCCGATGTCAACCCCGGCTCTCCCGGGCACGCCGGGGGTCAATTCCGGTAACCCGTGGTTTTACGCCCCCATTTTCTGGCAAACTTTACCGTGATGCCGACTTGCGAAGATAAGAACCGAATCGAGCCCCCGACACAGCCTTCTCCGGCCGAGCCAATGGTCGCCGCTCACGCACCGCCTGAGATCGGAGGACGCGAGGGTCCGGAGCCAACCCGCTTCGGCGATTGGGAATTGCGGGGCCGCTGCATTGATTTCTAACCGTGCTTTTCGCTTCATTTCCTAGCCGCCAGGAGCGCTGATGCCCGCCCGTGGACGACCGACTTCACCCTTCTTGATCTACCGCTGGCAGATCGGCAACTCGCTGTCGATTCTGCATCGGGTGACCGGTGCGGCGCTCGGCGTCGGCCTCATCGCCTTGAGTTATTGGCTGGTCTCGTTGGCGGGAGGCCCGCACAGCTACGCCGCTGCCACCGCGCTATTCGCGAGTCCAATCGGATTGTTGTTCCTGTGCGGCTGGACATTCGCATTTTGGTTCCACCTGCTGAACGGCGTGCGGCATTTGTTCTGGGACGCGGGCCGAGGCTTCGAACGCACGCAGCGCCACGCTAGCGGTTGGTTCGCCGTCGCCGGTTCGATAGCGCTGACATTGAGCGTCTGGGCTTGGGTGTGGCGCCACCTATCATGAGTTTGCGCAGCCCATTGGGCACCGTACTGGGAATGGGCTCTGCCAAAGACGGCACCGCACACTGGTGGGCGCAGCGCGTGAGTGCCGTGGCGCTGGTTCCTCTGACGCTCTGGTTTGTTTTTTCCTTGTTGACGCTTCCGGCGTTCGATTTCGATACCGTTCGCACGTGGTTGTCAGTGCCGATCAGCGCGTTTCTGGCGGTGTTGCTGGTTGCCGTGATGACCTATCACTCCTACCTAGGCACCATCGTCATCGTCGAGGACTACCTCACTTCGACCGGCATGAAGGTGCTCACCCTCATAACGCTGCGGTTTCTCTACGTCCTCTCCGGCGGGGCGGCCATTTTCGCGATTTTGCGTGTCGCCCTTGGATTCCCCAGGCTATGAGCGACTACAAATTGATCGATCACACTTACGATGTGGTCGTGGTCGGTGCAGGCGGCGCGGGACTGCGCGCCACGTTTGGCCTGGCTGAAGCCGGCCTCTCGACTGCTTGCGTGACCAAGGTATTCCCGACGCGCAGCCACACCGTAGCGGCACAAGGCGGCATCTCGGCTGCGCTCGGCAATATGGGCGCCGATGATTGGCGCTGGCACATGTACGACACCGTCAAGGGGTCGGATTGGCTGGGCGACCAAGATGCGATCGAGTTCATGTGCAAGGAGGCGCCGGCGGCCGTCGTTGAACTCGAACATTACGGCGTGCCGTTTTCAAGGACGGAGGACGGACGCATCTATCAGCGGCCATTCGGCGGCATGACTACTCACTTCGGCAAGGGCATCGCACAGCGAACCTGCGCCGCGGCCGACCGCACCGGCCATGCGATGCTGCATACGCTGTATCAACAATCTTTGAAGCACGAGGCGAGCTTTTTCATCGAGTACTTTGCGCTCGACCTCATTATGGAAAGTGGCGAGTGCCGCGGCGTGATTGCCTTGGACATGGCCGACGGCACACTGCACCGCTTCCGCGCCCACCAGGTGATTCTGGCGACCGGCGGCTATGGCCGCGCGTACTTTTCGTGCACCTCGGCACACACTTGCACCGGTGACGGCGGCGGCATGGCGCTGCGGGCCGGGCTGCCGCTCCAGGACATGGAGTTCGTCCAATTCCATCCAACGGGGATTTACGGCGCAGGCTGCCTCATCACCGAAGGGTCGCGCGGCGAGGGCGGCTACTTGACCAACTCGGCCGGCGAGCGGTTTATGGAGCGATACGCGCCGAACGCCAAGGACCTGGCATCCCGCGACGTCGTCAGCCGTTCCATGACCATCGAGATCCGCGAGGGCCGGGGCGTCGGCAAACTCAGGGATCATATCGACCTTCATCTGGAACACTTGGGCGCGGCGGTGATCAAGGAGCGGCTGCCCGGCATTGCCGAGACGGCGCGAATTTTCGCGGGCGTGGATGTGAACAAAGAGCCGATACCGGTGCTGCCCACGGTCCACTACAACATGGGCGGCGTTGCTTGCAATGTGCACGGTGAAGCACTGACTTGGTCGAGGGCGGGGGAGTCGCTGGTGCCCGGTTTGATGGCGGTGGGCGAGGCAGCCTGTGTGTCGGTGCATGGCGCGAACCGGTTGGGGTCGAATTCTCTGCTCGATCTGGTGGTGTTCGGCCGGGAAGCGGCGCAACACTGCGCGCGCGTGTTGAAGCCCGGCACGCCACATCGCGCCTTCAAAGCGGACGCGGCGCAGCCCGCGATCGATCGATTGGACAGGCTGCGCAACGCCAAGGGGTCGCTGCGCACCGCCGATATTCGTTTGAGTATGCAGCGTGTCATGCAGACCGACGCCGCCGTATTTCGCACCGGCGAGACTTTGAACGAGGGCAAACGCAAGCTGGCGGGGGTTTTCGCCTCATTCGCCGACGTAAAAGTCACGGATCGGTCCCTGGTGTGGAACACGGATCTAATCGAAACCTTGGAACTCGACAATTTGCTGGGACAGGCCGTGGCCACGCTGCATTCGGCGGAAAATCGCAAGGAAAGCCGCGGCGCGCAGGCGCGCGAGGATTTTCCAGATCGCGACGATGTGCATTGGTTGAAGCACACGCTTTGCTGGGTGGAACCCTCGGGCGCTACTCGATTCGAGTATCGGCCCGTGCATCTGAATACCTTGACCGACGAGGTCGAATCGATCCCGCCGAAAGCGCGGACCTATTGAGGAGCCTCGATGGCTGAGTTTTTTCTTCCGCCCAATTCCAAGGTTCGCAAGGACGGCCGCGTCTACAAGGCGCCCGCCGATGCGAAGAATGTCCGCGTTTTCAAGATCTATCGCTTCGATCCGGACAACGGGGAGAACCCGCGGCTCGACACTTACGAGGTCGATATGGACAGCTGCGGTCCCATGGTTCTGGACGCGCTGATCAAGATCAAGAATGAAATCGATACCACTTTGAGTTTCCGCCGCTCGTGCCGAGAGGGGATTTGCGGCTCATGCGCCATGAACATCGATGGGCGGAACGGTTTGGCATGCATCAGCGCATGCGCCGACGTCGGGAGCGACATCAAAATATATCCCTTGCCTCATATGCCCGTGATCAAGGATCTGGTGCCCGATCTGACCAATTTCTATGCGCAGTACGCCTCCATCAAGCCCTGGCTGCAGACTCGCACGCCGGCGCCGCCCGATGCTGAACGCCTGCAATCAAAGGAGGATCAGGAGAAGGTGGATCGGCCCTCGGCATGCATTCTTTGCGCCTGCTGTTCCACCAGCTGTCCCAGCTATTGGTGGAACAGCGACCGTTACCTGGGGCCGGCGGCTCTGTTGGCGGCCTATCGTTGGATCGTCGACAGCCGTGACGAGGCGGCCGGCGACCGGCTCGATAATCTGGAGGATCCGTTCAGGCTCTACCGCTGCCACACCATCATGAATTGCACGGAGGCCTGCCCGAAGGATCTCAATCCGGCCAAGGCGATCGCTGAGATCAAGCAAATGATGGCCCATCGGCGGCACTGATGGCGGCGCCGCGCGGCGAGGCGCTCAATCTGGGGAAATTGCGCTGGCGCTGCCGCCGCGGCATGCAGGAACTGGATATCCTGTTGTTGCGTTATGTCGACCAGCGCTTTGCCGACGCTTCCTTCGAGGAGCAGGAAGCATTTCAGCGCTTGCTGGAAACACAGGATCCGGTGATATACGGCTACTGCTTCGGGCACCAGCGGCCGCCCGAGCACCTTGCCGCTCTGATCGGCCGGATTACGGCGGGCGCACCGGCCGATCGATAACGCGGTGCGGTACCGCTGTTAGAATCCAACTTGTGCGTAATGTCACGTTTATCGACGTCAGGCCACGGAAATTGTCGAACTTTTCTGGCGCATACCGGTCTATCGCGACAGGCTGGCTCATCAGTTCGCCGGTTTGGGTTCAGCCATGAGCGTCGAAGATAGTGACCTCAAACTGGTGGAAAGGGTCCAGCGCGGCGAGCGCGCGGCGTTCGATCTATTGGTCCTGCGATACCAGCACAAGGTGCTGAAGCTGATCATGCGTTACGTGCACGATGCAACCGAAGCCGAGGACATCGCTCAGGAAGCCTTTGTCAAGGCGTTCCGCGCCTTGCACTCCTTTCGCGGCGACAGCGCCTTCTATACCTGGCTTTACAGAATCGCGATCAACACCGCGAAGAACGCACTGGTCGCGACGAAACGCCGGCCCATGGATTACGATCTAGATCTTCAGGACCCCGAACAATATGATTTGCACGCGCGGCTCGCCGAATCGGAGACCCCGGAGGGCCTGCTGCTGACCGACGAGATTCGCGATACGGTGAACCGAGCGATCGAGAATCTGCCGGAGGATCTGCGAACCGCGATTGTGCTGCGGGAATTGGAAGGATTGAGTTACGAAGATATTGCGCAGACGATGGATTGTCCGGTAGGAACGGTGCGCTCGCGCATCTTTAGAGCGCGAGAGGCGATTGACAAGAAGCTTCGACCCATTTTTGATGGCGGCCTTGGTCGGCCTGAGGACACATGAGCGAACAAATTCGTGAACAGGTCTCGGCATTTCTCGACGGAGAACTGCCCAACTCGGAAACCGAACTTTTGCTGAAGCGCCTGACCCGCGACGGTGAGCTGCGCGAGAGCTTCGGCCGCTACGCGTTGATCGGTGAAGCGCTGCGCGGCTCGAGCTCGGATATCGTCACCAGGGGCTTCGCTTCCCGCGTGAATCTAGCCATCGACGGCGAGCCTGTGCAGGTTGCCGGGCACGCACAAAGATCCCGTTCCGCCCATTGGTGGCGGCCCATCGCCGGGGTCGGCGTCGCGGCGGGCGTTGCCGCAGTGGCCATCGTAGCGCTGCAGCAGCGGGCGATCAGTCCGAGCATGCCGGTCTCGCCGATGGCGGCGCAGAATATCGTGGCGCAGGGTGCAGGGAACGCGCATGAGGCGCTTTCATATACCGTTCCTGCAAGTTCGCCGGCGGCACCGTCCGCCATGGCGCCGGCCCGGTTGACCAATTATGTGTTCGCCCACAGCAAGTACTCCTTAGGCTTAGGTCAGCGCGGCGTGCTTGCCGACCTGCTCATCGAAGATGAGGACGCGCCCCCGCCGGCCCATGCCGGAGCAGACAAACCCTCGCTCACCCCGGAAGCGCGCGTTGCTCCATGACTCGAGCGCTGCCTAATCGGGCCCATTGGCTGGTTCCGTGCGCGATTGTCGGCGCTCTGCTGACCACTTGGCCGCAGCGCTCTCGCAGCGCTGACGATCCGCGCGATTGGCTGGAGAAAATGAATCAGGCGCTGGCAACCCGCAACTACGAAGGCACTTTTTTTCACTTGAGCCAGGGCCGCGTCGAGACCATGCGCATCGTGCATCGGGTGCGGTCGGGCCGAGTCAGCGAGAGGCTGCAATCGCTCGATGGCTCCGGCCGGGAATTTGTTCGCAACAACGACGAGCTGACTTGCTACCTGCCTGATCAGCATACGGTGCTGGTGGAACCGCGCCAGGATCGCGGTCCTTTTTTGGGTTCGCTGCCTAAGTTCGGCGCGTCGGTAAACGATTTCTATCGCATCGAAGCCTTGCCGTCGACGCGTATCCTCGGCAGGCCCGCTCGAGTCATCACCGTCGATCCGAAGGATCAGTTCAGATTTGGATATCGCCTGTGGCTCGACGAGAAGACAGCCATGCCGCTGAAGACGCAATTGTGCGATTCGCGCGGCCAAGTCATCGAGCAGATATTCTTTGCGCGTCTGGACATGCCGGAGAACATTCCCGACAGCGATTTGGCTCCCACGGTGCGCACCGATGGAATGCGCTGGGTGCGTCAGGGCGCGTACCAGGACACCGCCTCTCCGGCGCTGTCGGCTTATCGCGCCAGCCAGCTGCCGCCGGGATTTCGCTTGACCGTCGCCGGCGCTCAGACGTTGGGCGGCGCGTCGGTGCCTGCAAGTCACTTGGTTTATTCGGACGGACTGGCGACCGTGTCGGTGTTCGTCGAAGCGCCGAGAGACGCCAACCCCAATCCAGGTGCTTCCACACCGGGTGCTTCCACACCGGGTGTCTCCGCACCGGGTGCCTCTGCACCGGGTGCCTCTGCGCCGTCCGATGCTCACCCGCCCAGCGAGCCGCCGATGCAGGGCCTGGCTCGCGTGGGGTCCGGATTCGCCTTCTCCACCATCGTGCAGGGGCACCAAGTGACGGCGGTCGGCGAAGTTCCAGCAGAAACGGTCGAGTTCATCGCCCACTCGGTGAAAATCTACAGCGGCGACGAGCCCCCCCGCCACTGAGCCCATGTCCCGGGCGTCGCCTCGTTTCCTGCTGTACTCGCGGCCCGGGTGCGGCCTGTGTGAAGAGATGCTGAGCGATCTTGCCGGATTACCCACGGCGGCCGCATGGCCCATCGATGTCATCGATGTGGACCGCGATCCCACCACCCGACAGCGCTATGGCCATAAGATCCCGGTGCTGCTGTTCGCCGGGGAATTGGTCTGTCACGGCCAGTTGGACCCTGAAGAGGTGCATAAGGCGCTCGCTCATCGCCGCCGACCGGTATAATCGCTGGTTTGCCCATTGGAGCCCGGCGCTGAAGAATATCCGCAATTTCTCGATCATTGCTCATGTTGATCACGGCAAATCGACGTTGGCGGATCGATTCATCCAAGAATGCGGCGGCCTGGATGCCCGGGAGATGCAAGCCCAGGTTCTCGATACCATGGACCTGGAGCGGGAGCGGGGTATCACGATCAAAGCGCAGAGCGTGACGCTCGGATTCAAATCGATGACCGGCGAGTTGTACCAGCTCAATTTCATCGACACGCCCGGGCATGTGGATTTCTCCTACGAGGTCTCCCGCTCGCTCGCTGCCTGCGAGGGAGCGCTGCTGGTCGTGGATGCCGCCCAGGGCGTCGAGGCGCAGAGCGTCGCGAACTGCTACACCGCCCTGGAGCAGGGATTGGAAGTCCTGCCGGTCATCAACAAGATCGATTTGCCGTCGGCTGATCCTTCGAAAGTCATCCACGAAATCGAGGAAATCATCGGCATCCCGGCCGATGATGCGGCCTTGGTCAGCGCCAAAACCGGCCAGGGTGTTCCTGAATTATTGGAGCAATTGGTCAAGCGAATTCCGGCGCCCAAAGGCGATCCGGATGGTCCCCTGCAAGCGCTGATCATCGATTCATGGTTCGATAACTACGTGGGCGTGGTCTCCCTGGTCCGGGTGATGAACGGCGCGCTGCGCACCGGCGAGAAGATCAGGGTCATGTCCACCGGGCGCAGCCACAGCATTGACAAGCTCGGCCGCTTCTCGCCAAAACCGGTGACCCGCGAATCGTTGGAAACCGGCGAGGTTGGCTTCGTCATCGCCGGAATCAAGGAAATCGACGGTGCCCCGGTTGGGGACACCATAACCCTGGAGAATAACCCTGCCAAAGAGCCGCTGGCGGGATTCAAGCAAGTGCAGCCGCGGGTTTTTGCCGGATTGTTTCCGGTCAGCTCCGATGACTATGAACAATTCCGCGAGGCTCTGAAGAAACTGAAACTCAATGACTCGGCGCTGCATTACGAGCCCGAGGTGTCCACGGCCTTGGGCTTTGGATTTCGCTGCGGATTCCTGGGGCTGCTGCACATGGACATCGTGCAAGAGCGCTTGGAGCGCGAGTACGGCCTCAATTTGATCACCAGCGCGCCCACGGTCATTTACGAAGTGCTGCTCACCGACGGCTCGGTCATCAGCGTCGACAATCCCTCCAAACTGCCTCCTCAGGATCGCGTGTCCGAACTGCGCGAGCCCATCATCATCGCCAATATCCTCGTACCTCCCGATCATGTTGGCGCGGTTTTGGCGCTGTGCAGCGAGAAGCGCGGTGTGCAAAAAAAGATGCTGTTTCTAGGCAGTCAGGTATCGCTGCAATACGAATTGCCGCTGGCCGAAATCGTGCTCGATTTCTTCGATCGCCTCAAATCCTCGAGCCGCGGTTACGCCTCGTTCGATTACGAGTTCAGCCACTTTCAGGCGGCGCCCTTGGTGAAGCTCGATGTTCTGATCAACGGCGATCCGGTCGATGCCCTGTCGCTGATCGTGCATCGCGACAACTCGTACAATCGCGGCCGGGAATTGGTGGACAAGATGCAGGAGCTGATTCCGCGCCAAATGTTCGATATCGCGGTGCAGGCAGCTATCGGAAGCCACATCATTGCGCGCGCCAGCGTCAAGGCGATGCGCAAGAATGTGCTGGCAAAATGCTACGGGGGTGACATCACGCGCAAGCGCAAGCTGCTCGAAAAGCAGAAGGCCGGCAAGAAGCGCATGAAGCAGGTCGGCCAGGTCGAAATTCCGCAGGAGGCCTTTCTCGCGGTGCTGCAGGTCGGCAAAAAGGCCAATTGAGCGGTGCGTTACGGTTATGAATAGTTGGGGGATATTTCGTGAATGATGGCGATCGTCTTTTCGTAGCGCTGTTATGTGCCGGCGCAGCGTGCGTGCTGGTCATATTGGTCGACGGTTGGTTCCTGCGCCCGCGCCGCGACCCCGGTGCGACGAGCGCGGATGAACCCTTGCTGCCGAAGTTAGCCGGCTATGCGCTGGTGGGCATTGCCGTGACGATGCTGTGGCGCCTGTTCCGCTATGAGGCCGTGGATTTCAGTCTCATGCTGGTGATCGTCGGCGCCGTGTCCGGCGTCATCTGGGCGCTGGACCAGCTATTCTTCGCGCGCCGCCGCAAGGCAGCCGCGGCCGCGGCGGGAACGCCGGGGGAAAGAGTGCGCGAACCCATCGCGGTCGAATATGCGCGTTCGTTTTTCCCCGTCATTGTGCTGGTGCTGGTCATCCGGTCCTTTCTTTTCGAACCCTTTCGCATCCCCTCCGATTCCATGATGCCCACTTTGTTCGATGGCGATTTCATTTTTGTCAGCAAGTATTCCTACGGATTGCGGCTGCCGGTCATCAACACGCTGGTGTTCGCCACGGGAACTCCGCAGCGCGGCGATGTGATCGTGTTTCGTCTGCCGCCCAATCCGAAGATCAATTACATCAAGCGTCTGGTCGGACTGCCGGGAGATCGTATCCGGGTCGATGAAAACAATCTGCTCTATGTGAACGGCAAACTCATGCCCCAGGAGCCCGGCCCGACCTATACCGGCCCCAAGCAGGACATGTGGAACTACGTGGGCGCTCCGACCGTCTTTGAGCAGCTGGATGCCAAGCGCCACCGGATCATGTTCGCCAATGGCAACGTCAAGGCCGGTGAATGGACGGTGCCGCCGGGAAAGTACTTCTTCATGGGCGATAACCGTAATAACAGCAAGGATAGCCGCTTTACCGACGAACCGGATGCACCGGGGTACGTACCGGAGCAGAATCTGGTCGGCAAAGCGGTACGAATTTGGCTTAATCTCGATACTCGTGACGGACCTCTCTGGAGAAGGATCGGGAATGCGATTGAATAGGGGTCCATATAGGGAGGATTTTATGGGTCAGCGTCAGCAAGGCATGACATTCATCGGGTTGCTCTGCATTCTCGTCCTGGTAGGCATCGTGGGCTATGCGGGAGTTCGCTTGGTGCCGCTTTACTTGAACTACATGAAGATCGCGCGGGCCATGGATTCGACAGCCGCCGAATCCAAGAGTGATCCGGATCCCGTCCATATGCGCAACATTCTGGAGCGCCATTGGGAAATCGAGGATCCGACCGATGTCGACTACAAGGACATTGAGATCACGCGAGATGACTCGGGCGTCCAAATGCACGTCTCGTACAACGATTCGGCCCCGTATGTCGCGAATGTATCGCTGATGGTGCATTTCGAAAAGACAGTGAAGATGGAGTGATTGCACTGCCCGAGCCGGACGACGTTGCCGCCTGGGTCGAACGGTCGTTCGGCTATGTCTTCGCGACGCCGGCGCTCTCCTACACCGCGCTGACCCACCGCAGCGCCGGTGCCGATCACAATGAGCGCCTGGAATTCCTGGGTGATTCGATTCTCAATTGCAGCGTGGCGCGCATGCTCTACGATGCGCACCCGCTCGCCGACGAAGGCGCGCTGTCGCGCTTACGCGCGTCGCTGGTCAGCGGCGAGACTCTGGCGCAAATAGCGGTTGATCTGGGTCTGGGGGAGCACCTGCGTTTGGGTCCCGGCGAGCTGAAATCAGGGGGCTTTCGCCGCGCCTCCATATTGGCGGATGCGCTCGAAGCGACGCTCGGCGCGATATTTTTGGATTCCGGATTCGCTGCGGCAGCGGCGGTGGTTGCCCGCATCATGGCGCCGCGAATATCGGAGTTGCCCGGCGCCGACGCGCTGAAGGACCCGAAGACCCGTTTGCAGGAAGTCCTGCAGGGACGCGGCCTGGCCTTGCCGACCTACACCTTGACCGCAGTCAGAGGTGAACCGCACGCGCAATCATTTACCGTCACCTGCGAGGTCCCCGTGCTGGAGGTGGCGGCCGTCGGCGAGGGCGCCAGCCGGCGCCGGGCCGAACAATTGGCCGCCGCGAAAGTATTGGAACTGCTGCCTTCAGGACTGCGCAATTCCGTATGAATGAAGCGATCTTTCGCGCCGGTCACGTCGCCATCGTTGGACGCCCCAACGTCGGCAAGTCGACGCTGGTCAATGCGTTGGTGGGACGCAAAGTCAGCATCGTGACGGCCAAACCGCAGACCACTCGGCACCGGATCCTGGGGTTGGTCAATCGACCCGCGGCCCAGCTGGTATTGGTCGACACGCCGGGGCTTCATGAGTCGACCCGACGGGTCATGAACCAGTATATGAATCGCGTGGCCATCTCTTCCTCGCAGGACGCCGACGTCGTCCTGTTCGTGATTGAAGCGACGCGATTTACCGATGAAGATATGTGGGTTTGGGAGCGGGTCCGGGGCCTGAAGCAGCCGCTTTTCCTCGTCGTCAACAAGGTGGACCGCGTATACCCGAAAGAGCTGCTGCTGCCCTTTCTGCAGGAGATGGCTGAGCGCATCCCAGCCTCGGGAATCATTCCAATTTCGGCCTTGCAGTCTGATAATCTCGAACGCTTGGTGGATTTGGTCGGCTCCCGGCTCCCCGTGTCTCCGCCGCTGTTTGCGGCGGATGTGCTTACCGATCGGGATGAGCCGTTTCATGCGGCCGAGATCGTGCGTGAGAAACTGACACTGAAGCTGCGCGAGGAATTGCCCTACGGCATCAACGTGCAGATCGAGCGCTTTGCCGATGAAGACAATCGAATCATGATCAACGCGGTCATTTGGGTCGAACGCGCAGGGCAGAAGGCCATTGTGATCGGCCAGGGCGGCGAGCGATTGAAGGAAATTGGCCGCCTGGCCCGCATCGAACTCAACGATCTGTGGCAGCGATCCGTGCATCTGGAGCTTTGGGTCAAGGTCAAGGAGAATTGGGCCGACAGCGAAATGGCGTTGCGTCAGTTCGGATACGACACGTTGTGAACGGCGCGAGCAGGCCGTCCACGCGGCGCGTGTGGCTGGCGCCGGCCTTTGTATTGCACCAATACGCCTATCGCGACACCAGCCGCATCGTGGAGGTTTTCACCGGCGAGCACGGACGCCTCACCTTGTTTGCGCGCGGCGCCAATGGACCTAAGTCCGCGCTCAAGGGCGTATTGCGGCCCTTCCAGCGTCTCCTGGTCTCATGGTCGGGTAAATCAGAGGCGTGCCAGCTGATCAGCGCGGAATGCGATGGCCTGATGACCCATCTAGCACCCGAGCGGCTCATGAGCGGATTTTATTTGAATGAGCTGCTCCTGAAGTTGACGGAGCGCTGCGATCCGCATCCCGAGATATTTTCCTCCTACGCCGCGTGCATGCAGGCCCTGTGCGAGGGAGAGGTCGAGGAGCCGGCGCTGCGACGCTTCGAGAAGCGCTTGCTCATCGACTTGGGCTACGGATTGGAACTCGGTCGAACGGACTCCGGCATGGCGGTGGAGCAGGACAAATACTATCGGTATGCCGTACAAAGCGGGCCTCAGCTCTGCGTCGCGGAGGCGCCCGGGGCGATTTACGGGCAATCCCTGGCCGATCTGCAGACGGAGAGTTTTGGCGATGCGCGCTCACTGCGCGACGCCAAACGAGTATTGCGCGCGGCCATTGATGCCTGCCTTGACGGCCGGCCTTTGAAGTCCCGCGAAGTCATGCTGGCTCTGCGACATCGTGCTGGCCCTGCCTCATCGTGAGTGAACCTGTGCTGCATGGCAGCATCGCTCTCGGCGTGAACATCGATCATGTGGCGACGCTGCGCCAGGCGCGCCGCGCGCGCTATCCCGACCCCTTGTATGCGGCCTTGCTCGCCGAGGAGGCCGGCGCGGACAGCATAACGCTGCATTTGCGCGAGGACCGGCGGCACATTCAGGACCGGGACGTGTTTGCGATGCGCGCCGCCCTGCAGACCCGCATGAATCTTGAAATGGCGGTGACCGAAGAGATGATTCGCATCGCCTTGAGCGCCGGCCCGCAGGATTGCTGTCTGGTGCCGGAATCCCGCGAAGAGGTGACCACCGAAGGCGGGCTCGACGTGCTTGGCCAAAGCGCGCGCATCGCCAATGCGGTGAGCGCGCTCGGCGCGGCCGGCATCCGGGTGTCGCTATTCATCGATCCCGATCCGCCGCAGGTCGAGGCCGCCCGGCGCGCCGGCGCGCCGGTCATAGAGCTGCACACCGGCGCATATTCGGAAGCTGCGGGTGCCGCCCGCGCCCGGGAATTCGAGCGGCTGCGCACCGCGGCGAAGCTGGCGGCCTCGCTCGGCCTGACTGTCAATGCGGGCCATGGCCTCAATTATCACAACGTCGAACCCATCGCCGCGATTGCCGAGATCATCGAACTCAACATCGGCCATTCGATCGTGGCGCGGTCCGTCGTCGATGGATTGGCCAAGGCGGTGCGCGATATGAAAGAGTTGATGCGCCGGGCCCGAGCCGTCTCTTGTTGATCCTATGATTTTCGGCATCGGCATCGACGTTCTCAAGGTCGACCGCGTCGAGCGCGTGTATGAGAAACACGGCGAGCGCTTCGTCAATCATCTGTTGCTGCCCGAGGAACTGGTGCAGCTGAAGCTCACGGCGCGTCCCGTACGGTTCCTCGCGATGCGGTTTGCGGCCAAAGAGGCGATCGTCAAGGGCATGGGCACCGGCTTCTCGCACGGCATTTGGATCCGCGACGTCGGTATCGTGCAAAACTCCTGGGGCAAACCGGAAGTCGTCTATTCGCAGCGTGGCGCGAGAGTACGCGACGGATTGGGGATCGGCGAAGGCCACGTGACCTTGACCGATGAAGCGGGATTGGTGGTTGCCGTCGCGATTCTCATGCGGCGCGTGGCTTAAGTGAACACCTTGGTGTTCGACATCGAGACGGTGCCGGACACGGATCTGGGCAGGCGTCTTTACGGCCTGCGCGATTTGTCGGATGAGCACGTCGCGCAGATCATGTTCACCAAGCGCCGCCAGGAGACCGGCAGCGAATTCCTATCGCACGAGCAGCATCGCATCGTTGCGATATCGGTGGTCATGCGCTCCCGGGAAAGCCTCAAGGTGTGGAGCTTGGGAGAGCAGAATTCATCGGAAAAAGAATTGATCGAGCGCTTTTTCGATGGTTTGGATAAGTTCACCCCGGACCTGGTCTCGTGGAATGGCGCGGGATTCGATCTGCCCGTGCTTCACTATCGCAGTTTACTGCACAGTGTGACGGCCGCACGCTACTGGGAAACCGGCGATTCGGACAACAGCTTCAGATACAGCAACTACCTGAGCCGCTTCCATTGGCGGCACATGGATCTCATGGACATTTTGTCCGGCTTCCAGGGACGCGGCCGCGCCAGCCTGCAGGATGTGGCCTCATTGCTCGGTTTTCCGGGGAAATTGGGGATGGCGGGCGCCGACGTATGGGATACGTACTTGCGGGGCGGTCTTGCGCGAATCCGCGATTATTGCGAAACCGACGTGCTCAACACCTATCTGATCTTCTTGCGATTCGAATTGCTGCGCGGACATTTGAACGCGACCGAGCATGCCCATGAGGTCGCCCGGGTTCGCAAGCTGCTCGCCGATTCGCAGTTGCCGCACTTCGCGGAATTTGCGGCTGCATGGCCCGAGACCTGAGCCAGCTGCAAGAGGCCGATATTGTGGACCTCACCCACGATGGCCGCGGAGTCGCGCGCATCGATGGCAAGGCCGTGTTCATCGAGGGCGCGCTGCCGCAGGAGCGGGTGCGCTTTCGGGTGCTGAAGCGGCGCCGGCATGTGGATGAAGCTGCGTTGGTCGATGTCCTGGCCGCCTCCCCGGACCGGGTGGTGCCGCGCTGCGCGCACTTCGGGATTTGCGGCGGCTGCTCCCTGCAACATCTGTCGGCCGCGGCGCAGCTGGCGGTGAAGCAGCGGCAACTGCTGGAGAATTTGCAGCGCATCGGCGCTGTGCGCCCGCAGCGCGTGCTCGCTCCGCTGCGCGGACCGGAGTGGGCTTACCGCCGCCGCGCGCGGCTCGGCGTCAAATATGTCCGCAAGAAAGGTCGCGTGCTCGCCGGCTTTCGCGAGCGCGACAAGCCGTATATCGCGGACCTTCGCCGCTGCGAGATATTGCTGGGGCCGCTCGCCACGCTTCCCGAGGACTTAGCCGCGCTGCTGGAGACGCTCACCATTCGAGAAACCGTGCCGCAGGTGGAAGTGGCCGCGGGCGATGACGCGACGGCGCTGGTGTTTCGCGTGCTCGAGCCTCCCTCGGAGGAGGACCTGGAAAAACTCTCGAGCTTCGGCGCGGCGCGTGGACTGCAAATCTACTTGCAATCGGCTGGTCTCGATAGCGTTCGGCCGTTGCGCACCGACCATGCGCCCCTCAACTACGCGGTGGATGACGGCAAAGTCGTCATTGAATTTGGACCCGTGGATTTTCTGCAAATCAATCGCGAAGTGAATATTTCAATGGTGAGTGCGGCCATGAAACTGCTGCAGCCATTGTCCGAAGACAAAGTACTCGATCTGTTCTGCGGCCTCGGAAATTTCACGCTGCCGGCGGCGCGGCGGGCGAAGCGCGTGCTCGGCGTGGAAGGCGATCCAGGGCTGGTCTTAAAAGCGCGCGCCAATGCCGCCCGCAACGGCATCGGCAATGCGGCATTCGCGGTCGAAAATCTGTTCGAACCGGCGAGCTTTGCCGCCTGGGCGAAAGAGCGCTTCGACCTCGTGCTGCTCGATCCGCCGCGCGCGGGTGCCGCGGCGCTGCTTACGCAAATGGCCCACTGGCGGCCGCGCCGCGTCGTGTATATTTCTTGTCATCCGGGGAGTCTGGCGCGCGATGCCGGACTCTTGGTTCAGACTCACGGCTTCAGCCTCACCGACGCGGGAGTAATGGACATGTTTCCGCATACGACGCACGTCGAATCAATCGCGGTTTTCGAGCGGCGCGCATGAGCTTGGGTCCTCTGATGATCGATATTGCGGGGACCGAATTGACGTCCGAGGACCTCAAGGTACTCAAACACCCTTTGGTCGGCAGCGTCATATTGTTTACCCGCAACTACCGCGACGTCGCGCAACTCCGCGCCCTCACGGCGGCGATCCGATCGCAGCGCAGCCCGCACCTCTTGATCGCCGTGGATCATGAGGGCGGCCGGGTTCAGCGCTTTCGCGACGGCTTTACCCGCCTGCCCGCGGCCCGGCTCCTGGGACGGCGCTACGATGAGGACAGACATGAAGCCTTGGCCCTGACGCATTCCATCGGCTGGTTGATGGCCAGCGAATTGCGGTCTGTGGGTGTGGATTTCAGCTTTGCCCCTTGCGTCGATCTTGACTATGGGGTGAGCGAGGTCATCGGTGATCGGGCCTTCCATTCGGACCCCGATGCGGTCGCAGCCTTGGCCGTGGCCTATATGGCGGGCATGCGTGAGGCGGGCATGGCTGCGGTCGCCAAGCATTTTCCCGGACACGGCGCAGTCATCGCCGATTCCCACCTCGCACTGCCCGTGGACCGGCGCAAATTCGTCGATTTGGAGGCGGATATCCGGCCGTATAGGCCCCTCATCGAGAATAACCTCGCTGCGATCATGGGGGCCCATGTGGCTTTTCCTGCCGTCGATGCCCTGCCGGCCAGTCTGTCAAAGCGCTGGATCGCCGGGGTGCTGCGAGGGGAGTTGGGTTTCCATGGCTGTGTGTTCGCGGATGATCTGACCATGGCCGGCGCCGCCGCTTTTGGGGGTGTTGTCGAACGCGCCAAGCTGGCATTTGCTGCAGGTTGCGACGTCCTCCCCATTTGTAACGATCGACAAGCGGTACAGTCCGTGCTCGAACACTTCGGGTCCGAGGCCGGTTCCGCGGCTTCCCAGGCTCGGGTGGTGCGCATGCGGGCCCGCGGAGAGGCCCCCACGAATCTGAGATCGGATCGCCAGTGGCAGCAGACAGTTATAAATATCGCGAATCTTTCGGCAGCACCCCCCCTGGTGTTGACGGAGGGGAGTCATGACGGGGTTTGAGCCGGATATGTACCGGCGTTTGGTCGAAAGTTCGCCGGAAGGCGTGGTGTTGATCGACGCGCAAAACCCCGAACAGCCTGTTATTTACGCTAATTCTGCCTTTGAGGCCCTGACCGGCTATTCGTTCGCTGAACTCCAGGGACGCAATTTGCGGCTGCTTCAGGCCAATGATCGCGATCAGGACGGGCGCCATCGGCTGCGCGAGGCTCTCAGCCGTGGCGAGAGCTGCCGCGTCCTGCTGCGCAACTACCGCAAAGATGGCTCGCTGTTTTGGAATGAGATGATGATCTTGGCGCTCCGCGACGCCGAGGGCCGGGTCACGCACTATGTGGGGCATCATCGCGATGCGGGAGAGCGATTGCGGGCCGATCCCAGGGTCGGCAAGGATTCGCTCAGCGGGGCGCATCAGCCGACGACCGTTGCAGTTCGCGATGATCGTCTGACCGGCCTGTTCACGCTGCCCTATCTCGAAGAATTGTTGAAGCGCGACTGGGCCGTGGCGCATCGTGAGCAGCGTAGCATCGCGGTTTTCGCCGTCGATATCGATGCGCTGGATCTTTACAACACGACGTTCGGGCGCGCCGCCGGGGATTCCACCATTAGGCGAGTCGCACACGTGGTGTCGGGATGTCTGCGCCGCTCGAGCGATGTCACCGCTCGAATCGATGGCGGCAGCCTGATGGCGTTTGCGCCGGGCCTTACGTATGAGCAGGCCCTGAGCGTCGGTCAACTGATGGCCGAGAGGGTGCGCGACCTGCGCATTCATCACCCGCGCTCGGCGGTGCTGCGCTACATCAGCATCAGCGTCGGCGTGTCCGCGATGATTCCGGGCGCCGAGGACAGCCCTTCCGAACTATTGCAGAAGTCGCAGCAGCGGCTGCAGCTCGCCAAAAAGGCCGGACGCAACCAGGCGGCTTGATTTGAGCGTGGCGGCGCGCCACGATCCGCGGCGTTGTTGGCGGAATGACCGGCGGCGAAAATGACCCGAATTGTCCTGGCGCTTTACCTGATCGCGATCCTCGCGGCCAACCCGGTTCGGGCCGACTCGGACGATAGCCCGGCATTGCGAAAAATAACCGTCGACACTACCATCACCTTCAGGAATTTGAGGCCTCTCTCCGGGGTCAACGGCGTGCCCGCCGCCGAGTTTGCCCGAAACGCGCGCATTGACTTGATACGTACCGACATGGACGCGCGGATTTTTCCGGACGTCAACGCAGATCCGGAAAATCCCAAGAACTACGACTTCGCGCAGGCCGATCGCCTGGTCGGCGCGATCAAGTCAATGGGCGCCGAACCATTGTTTAGAATCGGGGAAAACCTATGCGCAGTCGATTCGTCGGTCGATGCGAACAAGTGCGCGCAAATCGTCAGGCATGTCGTGCTGCATTTTCGCCGCGCGATCCGCTATTGGGAAATTTGGAACGAGCCGGATCTCAAGGCGTCTTGGGCCGGTTCGGCTGGGCAGTACTATGCGCTGTACGATAGAACGGCCCGCGCAATCCAGTCAGCCGATGACGCAGCGCTGGTCGGCGGCCCGGCGATATACGGGTCGCTGAATGCCGGCGCCTATCGCGAAGATTTCATCGACTATGTGCGTTTGCACCGACTGCCACTGGATTTTTTCTCCTGGCACATACTCGATGCCAACGATCCCTATGATTTTGTGAGCGCCGCGCGGATTCTGCGCGCCATTCTCGACGCGCGGGGCTTCGGCTCTGCGAAAAATATCTTGGATGGATGGAACGCCGATCTTTCCAACCACGACATGTCAGCGGCCGCGCGGGCAGCATTTGCCGCCAGTTCGCTCATCTACATGTTGGGCGGACCCATCGATGCGCAGACCTACTCTTGGGCGGACACGGCGTTTCGCGGCGGCGCGGGAGCCCCTGACCCCGTCGGCCACGCCCTGATCGCGTTTGGTTCAATGAAAGCCACGCCGATTCTGGTGGAAGCTTCGGGTGGCGACGACACCGGATTGGCAGTGCTCGCGGGCCGTTCCCCGGACCACCGCAGCGTTCAGATATTGATCAGCAATTATCAGATTCCGCTCGAGCATCGGGAGATACGGGTCAACGGCGACAGGGTCGCCTACCACGACAACGGCGGCTATGATGCGACCGTGATTCTCGGCGCCCCTGGAAAATATCGCGTGAAGCGCTATCGAATTTCGGACTCGGCGAATTTCATGCTGGTTGATCAAAGCTCTCAATCGGGCCCGAGCATCCATTTGCAGGCAGTGTTGCCGCCGCCCGGGATCGAGTTCATCGTGATCTCAGGCCCCTGAGCAGGCAGGCCCTCGAGCGGAGCGCAGGACGATCTAAATCGTGCTCAGCCCGATTCGCAGCACATCGGCAATTTCCGCGGCTATTTGCGCCTTGCGCTGATCGTCGCCGCGAATCAACCCCTTGGCGAGCCAGCTCCCTGCTCCGCGCAGCAGCAGCAGCAGACAGTCCCGGTTGATATCGCGCATCGAGTGCTCGCCCTGTGCTTCGTGGCACAGCGCCCGATAAGCCTGCACGAGTTCGGTCCCGCGCTTGTTCGCCAATGCCTTCTCCGCGTCGCTCAAGGCGTCATATCCTGTGGATGCACGCAGCGGCTCGATATCATCCCGCTGATGCGAGATCGCATTGGCGCGCAATACGGCGATCAAGGTCTCGGCGGCGCTGCCGCCTTGGGCCCCCGCCTGTTCGCGAATGTAGCAAAAAATCTTGTCGGTACGGGCGTAGCAAGCAGACAGGATGGTCTGCTTGTCGCCCACGTAGTGATAAAGCGTTCGTTTGGTCGCACCCACCGCGGCGGCGATATCCTCGAGCGAGGTCGTATCGACGCCCCGGCGGTTGAATAGCTGCGATGCCGCGGCGAGAATCTTCTCGCGCTTGGCTTCAAATTGCGCGCCGCGATCGAATAGACCGCCTGGGGTACTCAACAAGGGCGAGAAATCGATCGGTGGGGGATCCACCGCCTGCCGCCGGTCAGCAGCCCAACCGTTGACGAGAATATCGGCTGCCGCCGCGATGATTTCGCGCCGGCCGACGCGCATGGCTGCCGCCAAAGGTGAATATAACGGTATCGAATGGATGATGCTGATGATGGTGCGCGCGACGATCGGAAAATCGCAGCGCCGGATTTCACCGGCCCTGGCGCCAGTTTCCAGCACGCTGGCAAGCCGCGCCACCACCGCCTCATAAATGCCAAGGACGGTCTCGCGCGCCGCTTGATCGAGTAAACCGATCTCGCTGAGCGCCGCCAGCTCCGGCTCCGCGGGATCGAGCATTCTGGCGATGAAATTCTCGACCACCTGCAAAGCGGTCTGGCCGTATTGCGCCGCTTCACCCAGCTGGCGCGCCATGATCTCGGAGGATCGCAGATAGACTTGAAACATCAAGTCTTCCCGGTCCTCGACATAGTAATAAAGCGAGGCGCGCGAAAAACCCAGCTTGTCCGCCACGACCGTCAATGAGGTCATTGAAATTCCTTTGGAATTCAACTCCCGCGCCGCCTCATCCAGCAGTTGATCGCGACGGGATTTTGCCGGGGCGCCGCTTTTACGCGCTGAGGAAATGCCTTTGATCAATTTGGATGCCTAGTATTCAATGGCGCAGCCCTGAGGTTGGGTCTGCGGGTCCTTCACCGGCTTTCCGGCAACAAGATTGTCGAGCGCGGACTTGACGTAGTTGTGCGCATCGGCGCGCTCGCCGAAAACATCGTCATCCATCGCACCCTGATAAGCGAGCTTGCCGTTGCGGTCGACGATGAAAAAGCTTGGGGTGGTCTTGGCGCCGTAGCGCCGAGCAATGCTTCCGTCGACGTCGAACAAAAATGCGCTCACCTTCGCCTGGACCTGCGCGACGCGTGCGCGAGCCGCGGCAGCCGTAAGATAACCCGCCCTGTCGGGTGCCGCGGTGTCGATGGAGAGCCAAATGATGTGCTGGGACGCCGCGTAACGCTGCAGAGCCTGCATGGCGCCGCTCTTGTACTTGGTCGCGGTGAAGGGGCAAACCGGACTGGTCCACTCCAACACGATGAGATTGCCCGCGTAGTCGCTCAAGCTGTGCCGTTGACCGTCTGCACCCTTGGCGCTGAATGCCGGGGCCGGCGCGCCGATATCCACCCTTCCCAGCGAGGCGGCCGAACCGGCCGCTATGCTGCTCAAGGCAGGCGCGAGGACAAGAGCAAACAGGGTGGCCCGTGCAAGACCCTTTAGGGGATCAAGGGATTGCACGGGCCACCACTTAAGGCTTACTGACCGCCTCCGGTCTTTTCCGCCGGCGCTTGAGCCGGCGCGTTGCCCGCTGGCGGTTGCTGGCCCTGTTGCTGCTGCGATGCCTGCTGGCGCCGCTTCTGCATGGCCGCCTGCGCCGCCGCCAACTCTTGCGGCTCGATGAAGCCGTCATGATCGGTATCGATCTTGGCGAAGCTGGCAGCGAATTCCTTGCCGATCGGGCCCACCAATTCTGAAGGATCCAATTTGCCGTTGACTTTGGTATCGAGCATGCCGAACAGCCGATTGTCGTTCAACGCTTTGTCGTAGGCGACATACTGATCCATCTTGTCGGAGGTCTCGCCCACCCATCGATAGAAGAGTGCGGTGTAGAGCATCTCATCGAAGGATTGATCGCCCCATGGAACCACCCGGTTGTGGTCCGGATTCGCCGGATTTCTTACCGAGTTGTCGTAGGTGTAGATGGCGATCAATTTCGAACCCGCCGCAACCTTCACAGGTTCGACAAAGCTGTACTCACGCTGCCAATTAAAGTCGTAGTGCGGCAGGGATAGAAGCAGCGTCCTCTTGCCCTCGGGCGTTTGCAGCCAGAGCTGCGATGAGGAGCCGCGATAGTGCGCGTGCGGGAATGCGCCGTAGAGCAGGGCATCCTTCGGGAAGGTGATGTAGGCCTGCAGCTGCGTGCTCTCGGTGTTCGCCGGAATCACGATGTTCGGATTGGCGATCACCGAATTGTGCATCACGAGCTTGGGCGTGTCCTTGTAGAAGTACAGCGCAATCTGCGAGTGTTCAGTGACTGCCTGGCCGAAGGGCGTGTAGTGAACCTGGAATCCAACCGCGCCGCCCGGCGGCAGATACACCCCCGTGTCCTTCGGCTGTATCTGCGACTCTGCGCCTACCGCATAGCCGCCCACCGAGGATCCCCACTTGCTTTCGTTGGCCGGTGCGCCGGGCGCCGGCGGCTCGGCCAAATAGCCCGACAAAATGTGATGCACGGTTTGGCGATTCACGACCTTGACCGTCGAGGCTCGCAGCCACTTGCCCTCCTTCAGAGGATTGAGCACCCACGGGCGCTGATAATCGACGATGCCGTTGGCCGGAATATTGTAGGCCGGAATATCCAGCACCAGATCCGGCTTGCCCAGCGGCCACTCCGGCGCGGTAAAGGTCTTGGCAGCCAGAGGATCGGCGCCGGTGCCGCGGGGCGCTCCGGCTTCCACCCAATGAACCAGCGTCTTGATCTGAGCGGACGACAGGCTCCGGTCTCCCAGGAAATGGCCAACCGAGGGATCAGCGCGCCACGGCGGCATGCGCTGCGTACGAATCATTTCGCGAATCATCGGCGCAAAGGGCGCGATTTCCTCAAATTTGGTAAAGGGCATCGGTCCAATGCCGCCCGGCTGGTGGCAGGACACGCACTTGTCCTCAAACATCGGCGCTATGTTTTTGACGTAGGTGACCTTCGAGGTGGCCAACTTTGCGCGCTCCGGAAAATCGACGATGCAGCCCACGGCCTCGACGCGAGCGACGGCGACCGGTTTGCCGGCCAGTTGGGCGTCAAGGGCATCCTTGGCCCAGGTGTGCTCGGCGCTCGCTTTCTGACGCTCATAAGTAACCCGGTCGTCGATCGGACCGCGGTAGACGATTTTCCAAGTCTTCGGGTCGATGACGATGACCTCGGCGGTCCGCGTCACACCCAACTGCTCGCCCACCAGCTGATTGGTGTCCATCAGGATGGGCAGGTTGTAGCCGTAGGTCTGCGCCTCGGCCACGATCTCTTCACGCTTGTCCGAGGGCGTGGAATTCAACATGAAGATCTCGACGCCCTTGGACGCATATTCGTCCTGCAATGCCTTCACGGCGGCAGCGCTATTGCGGCTGACCGGGCAACTGTTCTGCTGGGTGATCAGCACCACGGCGCTCGCGTCACCCAACTGGCGCAACTCATGCGAATGCAGATTCTGGTCGGTCAGCCGGAAATCATCGACCGTCGCGGGCAGGGCGACGTCAGCCGGGGCCTTGGCCACCGCATTGGGGTTCGCGCCGCTCGAGCCTGCGTAGCTCAAGGACACCACCGCAATGAACGCCGCAGCCGCGGCGGCGAGACGAGTATTCTTCATAGTCAAACTTCCCCTGTGGTTCGCCATGGTAAATCACCGCTGTGGCCGCTCGACGCGGAATCCAACGTTTGAGTGTCATTATGCCACCAAATGTTGGGCAGGGTACAGAAAACGCTCCCATTGACTACATAATCGAGGTGAGTGATCGCCTTGGGCCGAAGGGGGCAATCGTGGTGAGTGATCGCCTTGGGCCGAAGGGGGCAATCGTGGCTTAATGGATCATGATTCGTGCAAGGATCTGGCGTCGCGGCTTGAAATGGACGGTGCTGTCGCTGGCCGCCTTGATCGGCCTGCTGCTGCTGCTCGCGGCGGCGTTGGACGCCGGCTACTTGCAGGGTCCCATCGTTCGGTTGGTGGCCCTGCGGGCGGGCCGCGATATTCATGTCGATGGCGCGCTGCGGATTCATTTGTTGGCCTTCGAGCCGCGCCTGACCGCCGAACACGTCTCCATCGGCAACCCGTCGTGGACCTCCCCGGGACTAACCGCCGAGATCGGAAAGCTAACCCTGGTGCTGGCGATCCCTGGATCCGGCCGCGCCAGCGGCATTCAGCGTCTGCAACTCGAGTCGGCAACTCTGCACCTGCTGCGCGATTCCGCGGCTCTCGCCAACTGGCAGCGGACCGACCCCCGCAAAGGCGCGGGCCATGGGCTTCCCCTCATTCGCAGCCTGTCGCTGCCGGATGTACATGTTCTGCTCGATGATCAGCTGCGGCATTTGAAATTCGACGGGAGGGTTTCCGCGCAAGACGATCAAGAGAAGCCGGAGCAGCCATTGCACATCGCGGGCGCGGGTCAGCTCAATGGCCGAAGTGCGACGATCGAGCTCACCGCTGATCCTCTGGCTTCAGCAAGCCGCGACAAGCCCTACCGCTTTGCCTTCGACGAGCGATCGAGCGGCGCGCATGTATCGGGCAGCGGCACCCTGTTGCAGCCCTTCGATTTGTCCGTGTTGGACATGACATTCGATGCAACAGGCGCAGACTTGAAGGACCTTTATTATCTGACCGGCACGAGATTCATCGATACCGGCCATTTTGAGTTCTCCGGCAAGCTGGCGCGGCGCGGCCAGCATTCGCAGTACAGCGATCTCGCCGTGAGATTCGGCGACAGCGATGTCCATGGAAGCGCGTCCATCGAAATGTCCGGCGGCCGCTCGACAATCGATGCGAACCTCAATTCGCAGTTGCTGCGCATGGCGGACGTGGGACTGCGCGCCGCCGGCCGTGAACCCGATCCGGATTCGGCTCAGCGATTATTGCTATCCGTCGCGGAGCCGGATTTTGGCAACTGGCGCCGCAATAAAGGGCGTGTGAACTTTCGTGCGCTGCGTGTCGATGTGGGTCCCGTGCCGTTGCGCGGGCTCGATGCCGAGCTGGCGATGGATTACGGCGTCGTGGCCGTGTCTTCTTTGACGGCAGATGTGCTGGGAGGAAAGCTCGTTGCACATCTTAAGGTCGACGCGCGGACCGACTCTCCGCTCGCCGCGTTCGACCTCAATGTTGCTGACGCGGAGCTCGGACTCCTACCGCATAAAGAATCAGGCCCGGCTCCGCTGGAAGGACCGTTGAGCATCCGGCTCGCGCTCACGGGCCGCGGCAAATCGATTCACCTGATCGCCGCAGGCGCTGACGGCACACTGACGGCGATGCTTCCGCACGGCACCATTCGAGCCTCGCTCGCCGAACTCACCGGGGTCGACCTGCGTGGCCTAGGGCTGCTGCTTGCCAAGAGCAAGCAGGAGGATGAGGTTCGCTGCGGTGCGGCGAATTTCCAGGCGCGGGACGGAACGCTTACCGCGCAGAATTTGATCGTCGACACCGATCCGGTCTTGATCAGCGGCCAGGGTGTCGTGAATCTGGGAACGGAATCATTGGACCTGAAATTGCAGGGTCACCCCAAGGGATTGCGATTCCTGCGCTTGCGCTCGCCGCTGCTGGTGCGGGGAACTCTCGCGCATCCGAAGTTCGGCATCGATGCGCATGAATCCTCCTTCGTGCTCGTTGATCGGGGCCGGTCGAGCGATGTCGATTGCGCCGCATTGCTCGGCGCACCTGAATCTTCGGCCGCCCGTCCATGAACCTCTCCATACCGGTCAGTCCGGGCGATCACTCCCTGGGTCCGGCCGAAGCGCCGGCAACACTGGTTGAATACGGCGACTACGAATGTCCTTATTGCGGCGACGCCCACTCGGTCATCAAGTCGATCATCCGGGCCATGGGTCCGGCCTTGCTCTTTGTTTTTCGCAACATGCCATTCAATGAAGTGCATCCGTACGCGCAATTTGCCGCGGAGGCGGCGGAGGCCGCCGCCGCGCAGGGCAAGTTCTGGGAGATGCACGACGCCATCTACCAACATCAGTCCGAATTCGGCTCGGCCCTGGTGAACAAGCTGGCGCGCAATCTGCAGCTTGATATGCCGCGCTTCGACGCGGACATGCAGGCGCGTCTATTTCGCACCCGCGTGAAGAATGACTTCATGGGTGGAATGCGCAGCGGCGTTGCGGCCACGCCTGCATTTTTCATCAATGGCAAACGCTATGTGGGAAGCGTGGACGAGCGATCGCTGCTGCTCGCCTTGCAGCGCGCCGCCGCAAGCGGCTGACGCCGGCGATTCTAGGATCTGCTGAATTCCAGCAATCGATTGTTAGCGGGCAGGTCGTGATCGGCATGCAATCGCAGTCCATACTGCGCCGCGAGCGCCGTCAGTTCGTCGAGATCGCGCAATCCCGACAGCGCGTCGCGCTCCTGCAGCATTCGATCGAACTCTTGATTGCTCTGCGAGGTGTAGCGTCCGCCGTAGCGAAATGGCCCATATACGCACAGGATGCCTTGCGGCGAGAGTATGTCCGCGAGGCCGCGGTACATGTCGGTCACCTCGGACCACGACATGATATGCAGCGTATTCGCGGTGAATATCGCATCCACGTTTCGCAACGGCCATACCGTCTGCCGCACATCGAGCAGCGTCGGCGCGCGCAGATTCTTCCCGCCCTCACTCTTGACCCGCGCCGTCAAATCGGCAAGGTAGGCCAATTGCTCGGTCGGGTGCCACGTCAGGTGAGGTAAATGCGCGGCGAAATATACTGCGTGCTGTCCGGTGCCGCTGCCGATTTCCAACACCTGGGTTCGGCCGGCCAACGCAATCCGCAGCACTCCAAGGATGGGTTCCTTGTTGCGCTCGCAGGCTTCGGAGAAGGGCAGCATACGCCAGCGATTTTACCGCACTCCGGCCGGCGCTTTCCAAGCAGTTGATCTTTCGCTACAGTGGCGCCCCCCTGGACCTAGGAGCCATCGATGGCGATTTCCCTGTACGATGTTTCGATTCCGGCGTTGACGCGCGGACTGACCAACATGTCGGCGCTGCTCGACAAAGCCGCCGCACACTCGGCCGCCAAAAAAATCGATGGCGTGGTGCTGGCGCAGCTGCGATTGTTTCCCGACATGCACCCGTTGAACCGTCAGGTGCAAATCGCCTGCGATACGGCCAAGGGAGCCGCAGGCCGCCTTGCCGGAGTCGAGGTGCCCAAGCACGAGGATACGGAGACGGCCCTGCCGGAATTGAAGGCGCGGATCGCGAAAACCATCGACTATCTGAAGACCATCACTCCGGCCCAAGTGGCCGGCAATGAAACACGCAGCATCGAAATCAAGTTCCCGAACGGCGCATGGAAATTTACAGCCATCGGCTACCTGACTGATTTCGTGCTGCCGAATTTCTATTTCCACGAGAGCATGGTGTATGCCCTGCTGCGCAAGAGCGGGATTGAAATCGGCAAGGGCGATTTTCTCGGCGCCATCCAGAGCTGAGCGAGGAGCCAGGACAGGCTCCTAGCCGCCGGCAGGCTGCTGGGCCAGTTGATCGACCAGCTGTTCGACGCGCGTGAACAGCGCATCCTCAGTGCGAGCGATATGCGCGAAGCGCAGCTTCAGCGGACCGTCCAGCCGGTACTCCTTCGGCTTGCCTTGAATCAGCTTGAGCAATTTTTTCGGATCGATCGTGTTCTGCTCCTCGAAAATGAGATAGCCGTTGCTGGCGCCCGCATCGATCTTGCGGATGCCGAGCGAAGCGGCGCGCAATTTGAGGTAGGTTGCGCGGAACAGAGCCTGAGCGTACGGCGGCATGGGGCCGAATCGGTCGATCAGTTCGACCTTTAATTCGTCGAGTTCCTCGCGCGAGGGTGTGCTGGCAATTCGTTTGTAGAGCACCAAACGCAGATGCACGTCCGGCACATAGTCCTCGGGGATGAGGGTGGGCACGTGCAGCTCCACTTCAGGCCCGGCATCGAGCGGGCGCTCGAGATCCGGCTGCTTGCCTGATTTCAACGCGGACACGGCCCGCTCCAGCAATTCCATGTACAGGTTGTAGCCGATCTCCTGAATCTGGCCGCTTTGCTCATCTCCCAGAAGCTCCCCGGCGCCGCGAATTTCCAAGTCATGCGTCGCCAGCGTAAAGCCCGCGCCAAGCTCCTCGAGCGATTCCAATGCTTCGAGCCGCTTGATGGCGTCCGCCGTCATCGCTTGACGCGGCGGCGTGATCAAATAGGCGTACGCGCGGTGGTGCGATCGGCCCACGCGGCCGCGCAATTGATGAATTTGCGCCAAGCCAAACCGGTCCGCGCGATCGATGACGATGGTGTTGGCCGTCGGCACATCGATGCCGCTCTCGATGATGGTGGTGCAGACGAGAACATTGAAACGGCGATGATAAAAATCCAGCATGAGCTGCTCGAGATCCCGTTCGCGCATCTGCCCGTGACCCACGGCGACGGCCGCTTCCGGCACCAGCTCGCGAATGGCCTGCGCGGTCTTTTCGATGGTTTCTATCGTATTGTGAACGTAGTAAATCTGTCCGCCGCGGCGAATCTCGCGCAACGCCGCTTCGCGAATGACCGTTTCGTTCCACTCGAGCACAAAGGTCTTGACCGCGAGGCGCTCCGCAGGAGGCGTCGTAATCAGCGATAGATCGCGAAGTCCGCCCATGGCCATGTTCAAAGTGCGGGGAATCGGTGTTGCCGTCAGCGTCAAGACATCGACCTCGGTGCGCAGCGCCTTCAATTTCTCCTTGTCGCGCACGCCGAAGCGATGCTCTTCATCGATGACCACCAATCCTAGATCCTTGAAACGGACTTTGCCCTGCAACAATCGCTGCGTGGCGATGACGATATCGACCGTGCCGGCGGCGACGCCGGCGATGACGTTTGCGGCTTCCTTGTTGCTGCGAAAACGCGACAGGCTTTCAATGCGCACGGGCCAGTCCGCAAATCGATCCGCGAAAGTGGTGTAGTGCTGCTGCGCAAGCAGAGTCGTCGGGACCAAGACCGCGACTTGTTTTCCCGACTGCACCGCGACGAAGGCGGCCCGCAGCGCAACCTCCGTCTTGCCGAAGCCGACATCGCCGCAGATCACGCGATCCATGGGTTTGCCGGACCGCATGTCGATGAGCACCTGATCGATCGCGGCGGCCTGGTCGGCGGTCTCTTCGAAGGGAAAGCCGGCCTGAAAAGCCCGATACTCGGCCTCATCCGCCTGCATGCAGGTGCCCTGGCGAGCGGCGCGGCGCGAGTACAAATCCAGCAGCTCGACCGCGACGTCGCGTATGCGCTGGGCTGCTTTGCGGCGCGCCTTCTGCCATTGGTCGCCGCCGAGCTTGTGCAGGGGTGCGGTTTCCGCCGGCGCGCCGGTGTAGCGCGACACCAGATGCAGTGCCTGGACGGGAACATATAATTTGTCTCCGTCCGCATACTCGAGTACCAGAAATTCGCCGGTGTGGCCGGCGATATCCATCGTTTGCAGTCCGACGTAGCGTCCGACACCATAGGTTTCGTGCACCACCGGTGCGCCGATGCGCAGGTCGGACAACTCTTTGAGTATTTTCGCCGGATCGCGCGCCGCCATGCGGCGCCGGCGCTCCTGGCGGGCGCGATCGCCGAACAGCTGCGATTCGGTGAGAATCTCGAGCGCCGGCGATTCCAGCTTGAGTCCTGAAGCGGCGGGCGATACCGTAATTCCGAGCTTGAGTCCGCTCGCGAGGAAGCCGGCGAAGTTATCGAATACCTTGGCCTGCACATCGCGGCCGCGCAGCAGGTCGAGAATGAGTTCGCGGCGGCCGGGTGATTCGGCCGCCAGCAAGATACGCGCGCTGCTCGCCTCGATGTGGGCGAGCAATTCGGCAGCGGGCTGTTCGGCGCGTGCATCGATGCGCACCGTGGCCGGCGCCGCGCTGGGAAAATTTTGAAATGTTCCCGCAGTCTCGGCGGGCCATTCAAACGTGTGCAGCCGAACCCTTGGCCACGCCGAAATCGATTCCAGGAACTCGGCGGGAGTCATGTAGACCTCCGCCGGGTCCAGGATGGGCCGGCGCCGATCGTGCCGCAGCTGTTCGTGCCGTTCGACGATTCCGCTCCACAACCCGTCGACCGCCGCGGATGCATCGTTGATGTCGATGAGCACGCTGTTTGGCGGAAAATACTCGAACAACTGCGACGTGCGCTCGAAAAACAGCGGCAGGAAGTATTCGATTCCACCCGGCGCCAAGCCGGCGCTGACGTCTCGATAGACCGTCTGTTCCGACAAATCGCCCGTGAAGCGCAGACGGTAGCGGCGGCGAAACTCGCGCACGGCTTCCGGATTCAGCGGCGTCTCACGGGCCGGCAACAAAAGGATACGGTCCAATTTGTCAAGCGAGCGTTGGGTCTCCGGGTCGAACCGTCTGATGGTGTCGACATCCCGATCCAGCATGTCGATTCGGTAGGGGGTATCGGAGCCCATTGGAAATACATCGATCAAGGAGCCTCGAACCGCGAATTCGCCGTGCGCCACGACCTGCGTGACCGCGGCATAGCCGGCCAAGGTGAGCTGTGTGCGAAGCGCCGCGATATCGAGAGTTTCGTTGATGTGCACTTTCAGGGAGTAGGCATCGACATAGCTGCGCGGCGCTAATCGCTGCAGCAGCGTGTCGACGGCCACCAACCAGATCCCATGGCGTGCGCGGGGCAATTCCGCCAAGCTGGCGAGGCGCGCGGAAGTAATGTCGGGGTGGGCGGAGAAGCTGTCGTAGGGCAGCGTCTCCAGATCGGCAAACACTCTGACCTTCAGGTCCGGGTCGGCAAAGAAACGAACCTCATCGCTCAAGCTTTCCGCATCGCGCGAACTTTGCGCGATGACTATCAGAGGTCCGGGCGCCTTCTTGGCCGCCTCCGCGATGATGAGCGCCGGCGCCGCTCCATATAGTTTGCCCCATTTGACCTCGCGATCAACGATGCCGGGCAGGATTGGTTCAACTAGGGCCATCGACGCCAATAAACGAAACGAAAAAAAACGCCCGCCGCGAACGAGTCGCGGTGGGTCCTAGGATTCAGCTAAACGATGTTACGCGAACTTGGTACTGTTTCGCGTTTTAACTTTGGGAGCTGGCTACCACGCTGTGGATCACGTGCTCGTGCTCGAAATACACGACGAACCCGGGGTATTCCCAGCGAGAAATCGGCGGGTTGCCAACCGCAGGAATTTTGGTGGCTGGATCGCCGAATTTGCTCGCGACCTGGTCCATGGTCATGCCGCGAGCCGGCGTGGCTACATCGGACTCTTTGACGGCAATGCCGTTGTCGACCGCGATAGTCTCGGCTCCCGCGATGCCGCTCGCGAGTACCGCGGCAAGCAGCAGAATTCGATACTTCATGGCGTACCTCATATGTTACCGATATCCTTAGGGTCACTTTGGTCCCCCCGCAATCATAACACTGCCTAAAGGACTCAATACTTGACACAATTAACACTATGACTGGACTGCAATTTACGCTTTTGCCAAAAGGCTGAACGATTCGAATGTTTCAACCTCTTCCAGTCTTCGTGGGCCTGCGCTATTCGCTGGCCCGGGAACACAGCTTTTTCGTCTCTTTCATCACCTGGGTGTCGCTGCTAGGAGTCGCGGTTGGCGTCGCGGCGCTCATTACGGTGCTATCCGTGATGAACGGCTTCGAATCGGAGCTGCGGGGCAGGCTTTTGAGCCTATCCGCTCATGCCACATTGAGCGCGGGCGGCGCCGCGATTACCGATTGGCAAACCCGTCTCAGCCAGCTTCAGGGCTCGCCGGGTCTGACGGGTGCGGCGCCGTCTTTGGATACCGATGCGATGCTGAGCCAGCAAAGTTCGATGAGCGGGGCGATCGTGCGCGGTGTCGATCCGACCCTCGAACCGACGGTATCGTCGATCGCCGACTCCATGCGCGAGGGCAAACTGTCCGATCTTAAGCCGGGATTGAACCGCATCATCTTAGGAAGAATGTTGGCCTATCAGCTGCAAGTTGGGGTGGGCGACAGCGTCGTTGTCATGATCCCAGGCGGTACCGCGGGCTCGGACACCTTTGCGCCACGGCTGCAGCAATTCGATGTGGCGGGCATCTTCGAAGTCGGCTTGCAGGAGCACGACAGCGTGCTCGCGCTGGTGAACCTGGCCGATGCGGAGGCGTTGCGCGGGCTGCAAGGCCCGACCGGCATCAGGCTCAAATTCGACGATGTGCTGAACGCGCCCGATTTGGCGCGCATCGCGGCGCAGAGGTTGAAGCCGGATCTGCAGGTGCGCGATTGGACGCAGGAGAATCAAGCGTACTTTCGCGCGATCCGCATCGAGAAGACCATGATGGGATTGATCCTGATGCTGATCGTCGCCGTGGCGGTATTCAACATCGTGGCCACTCTGGTCATGGTGGTGAATGACAAGCGCACCGATATCGCCATTTTGCGTACCCTGGGGTTGAGTCCTCGCGGGGTGCTGGCCGTGTTCATGACGCAAGGCGTACTCATCGGCTGGATCGGTACGGCCATCGGCGTGGGATTGGGGTTGGCCCTGGCGCTCAACGTGGATGTGATCGTGCCGTTTCTCGAATCGAATCTTGGATTTCATATCATGGATCCGGATGTCTATTATATTTCCGGGATTCCGAGCGAGCTGCATCCGCCCGACGTCGTGAGGATTGCGCTTGCCGCATTGATTCTCACTTTCGTGGCGACCGTCTATCCTGCCCGCCAAGCGGCGCGAACCCAACCCGCTGAAGCCCTGCGATACGAGTGATGAGCTACTGGTACGAGGGTTTCTTGGGGTTCCGATATTTGCGCGCATCGCCGCGGCGCGGCTTCGTTTCATTGATCGCGGGGATCGCCATCGTCGGGTTGAGCTTGGGCGTAGCCGTGTTGATCATCGTTTTATCGGTCATGAACGGCTTCGAGGAAGTGCTGCGCACGAGAATATTGAGCCTGACGGCGCACGCGACGATTTCCGGCCTCGAGGGCAGCATGTCCAACTGGCGCGCGGATGTGGCAAAACTCGTGGGCTTCCCGGGCATCGCCGGCGCCGCGCCCTACATCGAAGAACAGGGATTGATGACCCACGGCGACAAGTCCTCGGGGGTGTTGTTGCGCGGCATTTTGCCGGATGCCGAAGAGCATGTCGTCGATTTGAGTTCCCATTTACTGAGCGGCCGGCTGAGCGATCTGACCGCGGGCAGCTATCGCGTCATTCTGGGGAAGGCATTGGCCGAGGAACTCGGCGCCAACGTCGGCGATCGCGTGGTGCTGCTCGTGGCGCTCGGCGATGTGACGCCGCTCGGGGTCATACCACGAATGCGCGCCTTCGAGGTCAGCGGAATACTGTCGGTGGGCATGTATGAATACGATCGCAGAATCGCGGTGGTCGCCATGCAGGACGCCGCGAAACTGCTGCGCATGGGCGATCAGGTGACAGGCATCCGGCTGAACCTCACCGATATGTATGCAGCGCCGCGCGTCTCACGCGCGGCCGCCATCGCCATCGGCGGGGGCGTGGCGATCCAGGATTGGACCACTGAACACGTGAATTTCTTTCGATCCATCGCGATCACGAAGCGCATTTTATTCGTCATTCTTTCATTGATGGTGGCGGTCGCCGCCTTCAACATTGTCTCGACCATGGTCATGGTGGTGAAGGACAAGCGCCGCGACATCGCGATCTTGCGCACCTTCGGCTCTTCGCCCGGAAGCATTCTGTCGGTCTTCGTGGTTCAAGGCAGTCTGATCGGGATGCTCGGCATCGCGTTCGGCGTGCTGCTCGGAGTGCTGATCGCCGTGAACCTGCAGGAGCTCGTACATGGCTTGGAGAGCATCGTCGGATTCAAATTCCTCGATGCGCGCGTGTATTTCATGAGCGATCTGCCGGCGCACGTTCGCGCGGGAGATGTCTTGAGGATTTGCGGCTTCGCATTCGTTCTCGCCTGCATCTCCACCGTGTACCCGGCGGTGCGCGCCGCACGTCTGTTGCCCGCCGAATCCTTGCGCAATGATTGAGGCTCGTATGTCCAATTCAAACGATGCGGTGCTCGAGGGCGTGGATCTGGTCAAAGAGTTCGTCCAGGGCGGCGTGACTCTACAGGTGCTGCGCGGCGCGAGCATCAAGGTGCGCGCCGCTGAGCGCATTGCCATCGTGGGTGCCTCGGGCTCCGGGAAAACCACGCTGCTGCAGCTTTTGGGGGGACTCGATTTGCCGACTCGCGGCACGGTGCAGATAGCGGGATCGGCCATGAATCTATTGAGCGATACCGAGCGCGGCCGATTGCGCAACGTTGCCGTGGGATTCGTGTATCAATTCCATCATTTGCTGCCGGAATTCACGGCCCTCGAGAATGTGGCGATGCCGCTGCTGGTGCGTCGAATGAGTCCGCGCGCGGCGCGGCTCGAGGCGAGCGCGTTGCTGTCCCGCGTCGGACTGGCCGAACGGCTCGAGCATCGGCCTTCGCAGCTCTCGGGGGGAGAGCGCCAACGGGCCGCGGTCGCCCGAGCACTGGTGACGCGGCCGAAGCTGGTGCTGGCCGATGAGCCCACCGGAAATCTCGACGGCAAGAACGCGGCACAGGTGTTCGAGCTGATGCTGGAGCTCAACCGTGAGCTCGGCACCAGTCTGGTGATCGTGACTCACGATGAGAGGTTGGCGGCACGCCTCGATCGCGTGCTGATGTTGGAAGACGGAATCCTAGTTGAGCGCCGCGGCGCGGCCGCTTGAGCGGGCCCGGCGGCGGCGCAGCTGGTAGATGACGCGCGCGCGCCAAACGCACTGCGCCAACACATATCCGCACCCCGCGGCAACTAAGCCGAGTACCAGCGCACCGAGCAGAAGCGGAGCCCATAGCTCTCTGACGTCCGTCCAGAATGTCTGGTGGCTGATCGCGTGCAGGAACGGCATCAAGTCCAGTCCCATGAGCTTCGCTCCAACCCAGATGGAGCCGGCCACCTGCGGCAGCCAGGTGAAGGGATTACTCACAAACACCGTGGCAATCAACACGGGCAGGTTGAGCCGAAAATACACGCCGAACAGGGCACAAACGACGATATGCACGGGCAGCAGAGGCGTGGGCGGAATGAAGGCGATGAAAAGACCCAAGGCAAACGCGCGCGTTACGCTCGAGCGGTTGAATGTCCAGCAACCGCGGTCGGCAAATGGAACAGCCAAATGCTTCAAACACCAGTGTTCCTCCAGCATCAGCCGGTTCGGTGTCCAGCGTTTGAGCCAGCGCCGCATGGATGTGTTTCATTCCTCCCTAGCGACGCATTATGCCGTGTTCTGAGTCGCAAATGCGATTGGTCGAGCACTTGGTAAATCAATAGCTTGAAACTGCTGCCGAAAGCGCTGTCTGAACAGTCGACGGTCAAGTATCATGCCAGCAGATTTTTATTTGACTAAACGAGGACGCAATGTGGGAGATCATCCGCGCCGGCGGCGGCTTCATGTGGCCGATTATCTTATGTTCCATTGCAGCAGTGGCCATCATCCTGGAGCGGCTCTGGACATTGCAGAGCAATCGGGTGATTCCGAAAGATCTGGCGCAGAAGGTTTGGAACTGGATCGAAGCCGATCAGTTGACCGACAAACTGGTGGTGGCGCTCGAGCAGAATTCGCCGCTCGGCAAATTGCTGGCGATTGGGCTCGCGAATCGAGACAAGCCCCGCGCCCTGATGGTGGAGCGGCTCGAGGACGGCGGCCGCCACGTCGTGCACGAATTGGAGCGCTTCTTGAACAGCTTGGGCACGATTGCGGCGGTCGCACCGCTGCTCGGGCTGTTGGGAACGGTAGCGGGCATCATTCACGCGTTCAATGCAATCACCGCCCAAGGGCTCGGCGACCCAAGAACCTTGTCGGGCGGCATCGGTGAAGCGCTCATCACGACCGCGGCGGGACTCACCGTGGCGATTCCCTCGCTGATTGCCTACCGATTTCTCAGGGGCAAGGTCGAGCGGCTGGTGATTCGTATGGAAAAGGAAGCCATGAAGCTCGTCGATGCATTGGATGAGCGCGGCGGCTTCGTACAGCGATGAACCTGCGCCCCCGCCACCGCGAGGATCCCGAGATCAATCTGATTTCGATGATCGACGTGCTGCTGGTGCTGCTGATTTTCTTCATGGTATCGACGACTTTCAACCAGGAAGGCCGGGTGAAGGTTCAGTTGCCGCAATCGAGCGACACGCCCATTCCCCGAGGCTCGCACGAAGCGCTGGTGATCACGGTGACGGCCGAAGGCAGCTACCGGGTGAATGAGCGCTCCCTGATCAATTCCAGTCCCGAGACGTTGCGTGCGGCCTTGCTGAAGGAGGCCGGCAGCGACCGGGGTCCTATCACCATCCGCGCCGATGCGCGCACCACGCATCAGGCCGTGGTCACCGCCATGGATGTGGCGGGACGCTTGGGTTTCGCGCAGTTGAATATCGCCACGGTGCACGAGGAACCGACGCCTTGAGCGCAAGCACCGGTGCGGCGGTCAAGCCGGCTGCCGGTTCCTGGTCGATCTATCGTCGACTGCTCAAGTATGCCAAGCCGTACTCCGGCGTGTTTCTCGTCGGGGTGCTCGGCGCCATCATCTTCGCCGCTGCGAATGCCTCGCTGGTGCTGTTGGTGCGAAACCTTCTCGACCTCGCCTTCGTCCAGAAAAATCCCAAGGTGCTCTGGCAGGTGCCGCTCGGCGTGATTGTGCTGTTCACGGTGCGCGGCATCGGCGACTACATCGCAAACTACTATCCGAGCTGGGTCGGGCGGCAGGTCGTCAAGGGATTGCGGCACGATGTATTTGCGCATTACATGCGATTGCCCACCTCGTATCTCGATCGGCAGCAATCCGGGCACCTGCTCTCCAAGCTCACCAATAATGTCGAATTGGTCGCCGCGGTCGCCACCAACGCGGCCATCTCGATCGTCACCGACACCTTAAGCATCGTATTCCTGCTGGGATTGCTGTTCTACTACAACTGGAGACTGGCGACTTTTTGCATCGCCGCCGCGCCGGTGATCGCCTGGCTCATGCAGATCGCAAACCGCAGCTTCCGCCGCTATAGCGAACGCATACAAAATTCCATGGGCGATATCACGCGTGTCGCCAAGGAGGCGATCGATGCGCATCGGCTGATCAAGATCTTCAATGCCGAGGACCATCAGACCGAGCGCTTCGAACTGGTCAACGAGCATAACCGGCGCTCCAACATGAAGTTGATCCGCGCCAAGTCGATCAGCAATCCGGTGGTGCAGATCATCGCCGCCATCGCATTGGCCAGCGTCTTGTTCGTCTCCATCAAGCAGATCCTGGGCGGCCTCAAGTTCGCGGATTTTTTTGCATTTTTGACCGCACTGTTTCAAATCCCGGCGCCGCTGCGCAGTTTGGTCAACATGAGCGGCCCCTTGCAGCAGGGCATCGCCGCGGGCCAAAGCGTATTCGAAGTGCTCGATCAGCCCACCGAGGGCAGCGGCGGTTCCGTGGCGCTGAAGCGCGCCCGCGGAGAGATCGAGTTTCGCAACGTGTCTTTCACCTATGGCAGCGATAAGGGCGATGTGCTGCATGATGTGAGCTTTCACGTGCGTCCCGGCGAGACCGTGGCCATCGTCGGACGCTCCGGAAGCGGCAAGACCACTCTGGTCGGTCTGGTGCCGCGCTTCTACGATGTGCAGCAGGGCTCGGTGCTGTTGGACGGCGTGGATGTGCGCGAATACAAGCTGACCGATTTGCGTTCCCAGGTAAGCCTGGTCAGCCAGGACGTGGTGCTGTTCAACGATACCATTCGCAACAACATCGCCTTCAACGCCGTCGGCAAGACGGATGCCGAGATCGATGAGGCAGCGCGCGCGGCGAATGTCATGGAGTTCGTCAATCAACAGCCGCAAGGCTTCGACACGCCCTTGACGGATCGCGGACAAAATTTCTCCGGCGGCCAGCGGCAGCGTATTTCCATCGCCAGGGCGCTTCTCAAGGATTCACCCGTGCTGGTTCTCGATGAAGCAACGGCGGCGCTCGACAATGAGTCCGAGAGGCGCGTGCAGCAAGAACTCGCCGTACTCATGCAGGGGCGTACGACGCTGGTCATTGCGCATCGGCTGTCGACGGTCGAGGGGGCCGATCGGATCGTCGTATTGGATCAAGGTCGGGTCGTGGAAATGGGCAGCCATCAGGAGCTTCTCGCGCGCGGCGGCCTGTACGCAGCCCTGCATGGGATGCAGTTCAACGCTTGAGCACGAATGTCGGTTCAATCCTGGCTCAATGATATTTGGTACAAGCGCGCGGCTCCGCCGTGGTGGCTGCTGCCGTTGTCCGCGCTCTATGGCGCAGCCTCGGGAGTGCGCCGCGAAGCGTATGCCAAGCATCTGCGCCCCGCGACGCGGCTGCCGTGCGCGGTCGTCGTCGTGGGTAACGTAAGCGTCGGCGGAACCGGTAAAACGCCGCTCGTCTGCTGGCTGGTCGCCCGATTGGCCGAACTCGGGTTGAAGCCCGGCGTGGTGACGCGCGGCTACGGCGGTTCTTCCCGGAGCGGCCGGCTGGTCGTAATCTCCGACGATCCTGACCTTGTCGGCGATGAGGCGATTCTACTGGCGCGGCGGACGCAAGTGCCGATCGCCATTGGCCGCGACCGCCCCGCGGCGTCGCGGTTGCTGATCGGCGCGGGCTGCAACGTGGTGGTGAGCGACGACGGACTGCAGCATTACGCCTTGGCGCGCGATTGTGAAATAGCCGTCATCGACGCTGACCGCCGCCTTGGCAACGGGCGATTGCTGCCCGCGGGGCCGCTGCGCGAATCAGCGGCGCGGCTGCGCAGCGTGGATGCCATTGTGGTCAACGGCGCGGTGTCGAATGGAGGGGAGCCGCTGCCGGAGTCTGCCTTGAGGATGCGGCTCGAGGCGAGCAGCGCGGTGCCTTTGTCGGGCGGAGCCGCCAAAGCGCTGGCTGAATTTGCCGGACAATCGGTGCATGCCGTGGCGGCCATAGGTAATCCGCAGCGATTCTTCAATATGCTTCGCTCCAACGGCATCGAGGTCCTCGCTCATCCGCTGCCGGACCATGCGCAATTGCGCTCAGCCGACATTTGTTTCGGCGACGATCGTCCGGTGCTCATGACGGAGAAAGATGCCGTAAAATGCGGGAAAATTGCCGGCGCTCGGCATTGGTACGTTCCGGTCAGCGCCGTCTTCGAGCAGAGCGATTCTCAAGCGTTGCTCGGGATAGTGAGCAAGGCCATTCAAGAGCGCGCCTGAACGCGCACGGGATATCATGGACAAGCGACTACTCGAACTGCTGGTTTGCCCAATCTGCAAGGGTCCGCTGCGCAGTGCCGGCGCGGGAAATTCTCTTGAACTCGTATGCCGCCCGGATCGGCTGGCTTACGCGGTGCGCGAAGGAATTCCTGTCATGCTGCCGGAGGACGCTCGTGTCTTGAGTGCCGATGATCCGCTGCTCGAGTCATAACGGGCTGCATGTTCCACGTCATCATACCGGCGCGTTTCGCAGCATCCCGGCTACCCGGCAAGCCGCTGCTCATGATCGGCGACCGGCCATTGATTCAGTGGGTATGGCAGCGCGCGCTCGCCAGCGGCGCCGAGTCGGTGCTGGTGGCAACCGATGATGAGCGAATCAAGAGCGCCGTCCAAGCATTCGGCGGGGAGTGCCTGATGACCGCGGCACACCATGCCTCCGGCACCGACCGGATCGCAGAAGTGGTTCGCGTTCGAGGATTTTCCCCCGATGACATCGTGGTGAACCTGCAGGGCGATGAGCCCATGATGCCCGCTGAAGTTATCGCGGGCGTCGCGGCGGCGCTGCAGCAGAGCCAGAACATCGATATCGCGACGGCGGTCGCGCCGATCGAGTCGCTGCGCGAATTTCTCGACCCGAATTGCGTGAAGGCGCTGCGCGCCGGCGACGGGCGAGCGCTGTATTTCAGCCGCGCCCCGGTGCCTTGGCCGCGCGACAACCTCACCGCCGATCAACCCAACCGCTTCGCCGGGGCTTGGCGCCACATCGGCATTTACGGATATCGAGTGCACAGTCTGCTGCAGTTTGCCGCGTGGCCGCCGGCGCCGCTCGAGTCCATCGAGAAGCTCGAGCAGCTGCGGGCTCTGGAGAACGGCATGCGCATTCAACTGGTGAATTTGCCGGCCCCGCCGCCGGCCGGAGTCGATACACCGGAGGACTTGGAGCGGGTGCGGGCGATCCTTCAAGCGCATGAGTACTGAAATCCTGCCGTTCCATTATTCTGATAGGGGAGACGCCCGCCATGGGAAGCTACGTTGAAAATAATTTAGGCAAAGACGAGACGGTCAACTATTCGGCGAGAGTTTCTCTGTGGAAATACTGGTTCAGCTTTCTCATTGGCGCAGTCTTGGGCCTTGGCGCGCTGCTCGGGCTGGCATCGTCTCTGTCCAGCAAAGGCAGCGGCGGCACGTTGGGAAGCAAGCTTGAATGGGTGATGCTGCTCATCGCACTGGGCATCATCGCCTGGCCGCTGCTGGCACGCAGGTCCACTGAACTGGCCATAACCAGCAAGAGACTGATCGCAAAGTTCGGCGTCGCTTCAACTCAATCGATTGAGATCCGCTTCGATAGGATCGAAACGGTACGAGTCAAGCAAAGCCTGATGGGAAGAATCCTGAACTACGGGGATATCGTGGTCACAGGTACCGGTTCCACATTCGATCCGATTCCCAACATCTCGAGACCCATGAAATTCAGAGCTGCGCTCAACGATGCAATAGAGGCAGTCCGGCCGTCCGCGAGTGCGAGGTAGGCTAATTCGCGTTCTCTTCGTTTGTCTGGGTAATATCTGCCGAAGTCCGACGGCGGAAGGCATGTTGCGGCACTTGGCGGCGCAGCAAAGGCCTCGTCTTGATATCGAGGTGGACTCCGCGGGAACCGCCGATTACCACATCGGGGCGGCGCCCGACGCCCGCAGCCAGCGCGCCGCCTTGCGACGCGGCATCGATCTCAGCGGAATGCGGGCGCGTCAAGTCACCGCGGACGACTTTGCGCGCTTTGATTTTATTCTTGCGATGGATCGGGAAAACTTGCGCGAGCTTGAGGCCTTGAAACCGGACGGCTCACGCGCCAAGGTCAAGCTGTTTCTCGACTATGCGCCGCGAGCCGATGCGCCGCACCCCGGATCGCTCGAGGTGCCCGATCCCTACTATGGCGGCGACGCCGATTTCGAGCGTGTGCTCGATCTTGCCGCGGCCGCGTCCCGAGGTTTTCTCGATTCCCTACAAGAACGTTCGCAGCAGCCAGTAGAGGCCGCCGGCGAGCGCGATGGACACCGGTAGCGTCAGCACCCAGGCCATGAGCAGATTGCGCACTGTCGCCCATTGCAGACCGGAGTGATTGGCCACCATGGTTCCGGCAACGCCCGAGGAAAGTACATGCGTGGTGCTGACCGGAAGGCCGTACATTTCCGCGGCGCCGATGGTTGCCATCGCGACGAGCTCCGCCGATGCGCCTTGCGCGTAGGTCAAATGAGTCTTGCCGATTCGCTCGCCCACGGTAACGACAATTCGTTTCCAGCCGATCATCGTACCCAAGCCCAACGCGATGGCCACAGCGACTTTTACCCAGGTCGGAATGAACTTGGTGGAATTATCGAGCTGCTTCTTGTACGCGGCCAGCGCCGTTTTGTCCGCGTCGGACACATTTAGCGAGCCGGTTTTGGCTACAAAGCGCAGCCCTTCGCTCACCAGGTACATGTCGTTGCGGATGTTGATCATCGAAGCCGGCGGGACTTTGTCCATCGAGTGATACTCGCCTACTTGCTTCGCCACCGACTGCGCCAGCGCGGCGATCGCCACGGGTCCAGAAGCCGCGACCGTGCGGGTGCGCACCAAATCGAGAACCGCCGCATGGGGATCGGCCGGCGCCGCGCCGGAGCCGTAGTGGGAGAGTGCCGTGGAGGCTTGTGCGGAGGCCGCCATAAACGTATTGACGTCCTGCTCGTGCATGGTGCGATTCAGCGCATAGGCGGTGGGCACGGTGCCGATCAGGATCAGCATGATGAGGCCCATGCCTTTTTGACCGTCGTTGCCGCCGTGGAAAAAGCTGACGCCGGTGCAGGTGAGGATCAGCAAGCCGCGAATCCAGAGCGGCGGCGGCTTGTTGCCCACGGGTTCCTTGTACAGAGCAGGAATCTTGATAGTGGCCCGGAGAATGGTCAGCAGCAGGTACGCCAAGCTGAAGCCAATCAACGGCGATACCAACAGCGTTTCGCCGACCTTGGTGGCCTGGCTCCAATCCACGCCGCTGGTGCCCGAGCCGCTGGCCGCCATCAGCTGATTCATGAGCCCGACGCCGATGATCGAGCCGATCAGCGTGTGGGAACTGGAGGAGGGAAGGCCGAAATACCAAGTGCCCAGATTCCATAAAATGGCGGCGATCAACAACGCGAATACCATCGCGAATCCGGCGCCGCTGCTGACCTGCAGGATTAATTCCACCGGCAACAGGGAAACGATGGTGAACGCCACCGCGCCTGTTGAGGTCAGAACACCCAAGAAATTAAAGGTCCCTGACCAGACGACGGCAAGATTTGGCGCCATCGAATTCGTGTAGATCACGGTCGCGACCGCGTTCGCCGTGTCGTGGAATCCATTGACGAACTCGAATCCCAAGGCGATGAACAAAGCAATGCCAAGTAATATAAAGGGGTAGGCGCGGGTGTCGTGGACGACGGACAGGTCCTGCGCCAGGTGATAGCCGGCGTATATGATTCCGGCGATCACCACCACGAGAGCGAGCAGATTGAACCAAGGACTCGGCTTCTGTCTGAGGAGGTGCGAGGCGGTCGCGGTTTTAGTCATTCCAAGGGGAGGTTGCTCGACCGCGGAAATATTGCTCATTGTGTACCCTTATGAAACTGAGTCGCAGCCGCAAACTTATAGATCTGTAATATGACGATTAGATGACAGCCTGACTTTATCCATGCCTTTCACGATATCCCACGCAGCGGCCGTGCTGCCCTTCTCCCGTGTGCTGGCACCCTGGCGGGTGCTGTCCGCCGCGGTCATCGGCTCCATGGTTCCCGATTTTCGCGTCTTTTTGCCGTGGCCGTTGGAGCGGGTGGAAACGCACAGCGCCCTGGCCCTGCTGACGTTTTGCCTGCCGGTGGGTTTGGTCACCTACTGGCTGTTCCAGCTTCTGATCAAGACGCCGGTAATGGAAGTGCTGCCGGATGGCCCTTACGCCCGATGGCAGCCGTTTGCCTCGCCTGCGCAGCTGGCCAGCGTGCGCCAATGGTTGCTGGCTGCCGGCGGCATCTTGGTTGGGGCGGTGACCCACTTGGTATGGGACGCATTCACCCATGAGGGTGCGCGCGGTGTGCGCATGTTCCCCGTGCTCGACGATCCCATCTTTGAGATCGGCAAACGTCACGTGGGCGCCGTCTACCTGCTGCAGGACTTGAGTTCCCTGGTAGGACTGATCGCGGTGCTTGTTTTCGTGGCTTTCGCACTGCGCCGCGGCCATGAACGACCGGTGGCGGATCGGCTGCTGCCAGCCGCCGAACGTCGACGCTGGATGCTTGCCTACGTGATCAGCGCCCTGGCCATCAGCGGCGCATTATATCTGCACACTCGATTCGGGGCTGTCCCGGCGCGCTACATTATGATGCGCGCCACTGCAATCGCGATCGCCGGCCTTCGCGGCCTCGCGGCCGCGCTGGTCGGCATCAGTCTTGCGCTAGATCTCAGGCTTCGAGTGCTGCGCTATCGCTCGTCCGGACCCGAGCGCTGAACCTCGCTTGGGGATGAGGACCATACGACATATTTATCGTCGGTGCCGCTGCTCGAAGGAACTGGCGCCGCTGCCGGCGCCGGGGATGGCGTAGGCGCTCGAAACGGGACGGGCTCCTGTGCCGCAGAGGGCACGGGTCGGTCGCGCGGCGGGTCGAAACTCGCCTGATCGAAGCTCGCCTGCTCGAAGGCGGGCGGCGCCGAGGTCGGTGTGCCGCTGGCGCCCGGAACCGGACCGACGACGGGGCCTGGTCTGCCCGCTGAACCATTGTTCCCCGCGTTCTCGCCGCCTTCGCGCCGGCCGCGACCTCGCCGGCGCCGGCTTCGTCCTCCGCGTTCACTGCGTTCGCCGCGATCGTTGGTAGAGCGGTCTCCTTCATTGCCTCGCGCTTGGTCCAAGCGGGGCGCCTGATCCGGTCGCGACGCCTGGTCCTGCCGAGGCGCCTGGTCCTGCCGAGGTGCCTGGTCCGGCCGAGCTGCCTGATCTTGCCGAGGTGCCTGATCTTGCCGAGGTGCCTGATCTTGCCGCGGTGGCAGGTCGCGATGCCCGTCGGCGCGTGGCGGCGCTGCATTGCGGTCGCTCTGACCACCGCCCTCGGGGCGGCGCGCACCCGAATCGCGATTTGGGCGGCCATCGCGGCGCGGGTCGCGCGGCCCCTCGCGGCGCACGTCTCGATTCCTGTCTCGATTGCGGTCGCGATCACCGCCGCTTCGGTAGCGATCATGGCGCACATCGCGTTGTTGCTGGGTGCGGTTTTGGGTCGGAGCCGCTGCTTCCACGGCGGCTTTCTTGTCGCTGCCGCTGCCAAATAGCCATCGCCAAAATCTGACCAATGCTCCGACTTGCGGGGTTTCGACCGGGACGGGCGCGGCGGCAACGGGAACCGGCATCGGAATGATGGGTGCGGTTGAGGCCGGCAGAATACTCGGCACCAGCGGCACGTCGCCGGGCGGCTTCTTGTCGCGAGACCCGATGTCCGAGTCGTCGACGTTTGGCTGGTCGGCCAACTGGTAGCTCACCGTGGTGTTCTCCGGCAGCTCCTTTTCATCATCGCGCACGCGCCGCAGCGCATAGGCCGGCGTTTGCATGTGCGGGTTCGGCACGATTACCAGCGACACCTTGTCGCGGGACTCGATCTGATTCAGCTGTTCGCGCTTTTCATTCATGAGATATGTCGCGACATCCACCGGTACCTGCGTGACGACGCGGCCGGTGCGCTCTTTGCGGGCCTCCTCGCCGATCAAACGCAACAAGGCCAGCGACATCGATTCGACGCCGCGGATGGTGCCCATGCCGCTGCAGCGCGGACAGTTGATATGCGTGGTTTCGCTCAACGCAGGCCGTAGACGCTGGCGAGAGAGTTCCAACAAGCCAAAGCGGGAAAGGCGGCCCAGCTGTATGCGCGCACGGTCCATTTTGACGGAGTCGCGCAGCATATCCTCCACCGCGCGTTGATTTGCAGTCGACTCCATATCGATGAAATCGATGACGATGAGTCCACCGATGTCGCGCAGGCGCAGTTGTCTCGCGATCTCTTCGGCAGCCTCCAAGTTGGTATTGCGCGCGGTGGCCTCGATATCTCCGCCGCGGGTGCTGCGGGCCGAATTGATGTCGATCGAGACCAGCGCTTCCGTGTGATCGATGACCAAACTGCCCCCCGAAGGCAGAGTGACCTTGTGCGCATACGCGGACTCGATCTGGCTCTCGATCTGGTAGCGCGTGAACAGCGGCACCGGATCTTGGTACAGCTTCAGTTTGCGCTGAGCATCCGGCGGCATGAATCGCTGCATGTATTCCTGAGCCTTTTGGAAGGCTTCAGGATCGTCGATCAGGCACTCGCCGACGTCGTCAGAGAAGTAATCGCGCAAGCCCCGCGTGACGGCATCGCTTTCTTGAAAGATCAGGAACGGCGCGGGTCTGCCGTCGTTGGCGGCGACAATGGCATCCCATGCGGTCTTCAGATTGTTCAGGTCCCATTGCAGCTCTTCGGTGGTGCGGCCGACGCCCGCGGTGCGCACGATGGCGCCCATGCCGTCCGGAATCACCAAGCCGTTCATGGCATCGCGCATTTGCTCGCGGTCTTCTCCTTCGATGCGGCGCGAAACGCCGCCTGCGCGAGGATTGTTCGGCATGAGGACCAAGAACCGGCCGGCCAGGCTGATAAAGGTCGTGAGCGCCGCGCCCTTGTTGCCGCGTTCCTCTTTCTCCACCTGCACGATCAACTCTTGGCCTTCCTGCAGAAGGTCCTTGATGTTCATGCGGCCTTGGTTGGCAGGTTGCGCGCGGAAGTACTCTTTGGCGACTTCCTTCAACGGCAAGAAACCATGGCGCTGCGCGCCATATTCGACGAATGCCGCCTCGAGACTAGGCTCTACGCGGGTAATTCGCCCTTTGTAAATATTGGATTTTTTCTGTTCCCGGGAAGGGATCTCAATCGATAAGTCGTATAATTTCTGACCGTCGACGAGTGCGACTCGCAGTTCTTCTTCTTGAACCGCGTTGACGAGCATTCTTTTCATGTGCCCCAACTAATGTGGTAGGGGCCGAGGAGAGCTGGAGAATAGAAGCCGGGGTCGTGACGAAGGATGCGGCAAAGAATAGGAGTGAGCCGAACGCGAGGTACGCGACCGGAACCAACTCCATCACTTTAAGCCAAAACGTATACGGCAAGCCCGGGGCCTTGTTCTCGGTTAACCGCTTGTTCAGACGCCGAAGCTCTACTAAGGCTCTCTTGCGTCCGTCTCATCGGCCGAGCGATGGTCTGGAAATCCAGAACCAACTAATATGCGGCGCTCCCGAAGGTCGGGGGCGCCACGGAAACCGGTGTCTACATGCGTCACCTTGAGGGCAGAGGCCTTCAAAGGTTGTCGCGCCTGACACGGTTTTAAGACATTATCACGACAGACCTTCAGGGTCAATGTAATCAATACCTTAGAACACGGCCTAGGAAAGATAAGCCAACCATGAATAGCCCCATCGGCGATGTGCCGCATCTGTACGTGCCGAAAAGTCCTGTGATCTTGCGCACCGTCACCGCCGATGAGGCCGGTCAACGCATCGACAATTTCCTCATGCGGCACTTCAAAACGGTGCCCCGCAGCCGGGTTTACCGGTTGCTGCGCAAGGGTGAAGTTCGGGTCAACCGCAAGCGCGTTGAGGCGGAATACCGAATCCTGGAGGGCGATGAAGTTCGGCTGCCACCGGTGCGGATCGATGCGGGAGACGAGCCTGGCCGGCCTTCCAGCAGCCTCGTGGAGCTCCTGGAGAGGGCGATCATTTTTCAGGACAAGCATCTGCTCGTGGTCGACAAGCCGGCAGGGGTTGCGGTGCACGGGGGCAGCGGGATGAGTTTCGGCGTCATTGAGGCGCTGCGCGCGTCTCGGCCGCGGGAGACGCTGGAATTGGTGCATCGGCTCGATCGCGATACCAGCGGCTGCCTGCTCGTCGCGCGGGATCGCAGCACGCTGACAGCGCTGCATGCATTGATTCGCAATGGCGGGATGCACAAGACTTACATGGCTTTGGTTGCCGGCAGCTGGCAATTGGGCACCAAGCGCATCGACGCCCCGTTGGCGACGGATAACCGCCAACACGGCGAGAGGCACGTACGCGTCGCTGCCGCGGGGAAGGATTCGGTGAGCGTCTTCAAGCCGGTGCAGTTCTTCGGTCCGCTCGCGACTTTGATGGAAGTGGATATCCCGACAGGGAGGACGCATCAAATCCGCGTTCACGCCTCTTTTGCCGGTCATCCGCTGTTGGGCGATGACAAGTACGGCGACCGCGAACGCAACGCCGATCTCAAAGGGCATGGTCTGAAGCGCACGTTCTTGCACGCTCAATCGGTGGCCTTCGAATGGCCGGGCACAGGAGTTCCGTTCCATGTCAGCGCACCGCTGCCTGGCGAACTGGCCGCGGTGCTCGATGCAATAACTCCGGTGAAACGCAAGGCTGCGAATCGCCCGGCGCGCAGCGTACGCAAATCGAGCCGCTAGGGAAGCTCGAAACCGGCGCTGCGCAACATTGCGCTCAATCGGATCAGCGGCAACCCGATGAGCGCGCTGGGATCCACGCTCTCGATGGATTCGCACAGCGTAATGCCGAGTCCCTCGCTCTTGAAGCCGCCGGCGCAATCGAGCGGCTTCTCCCGAGCCACGTAGCGTTCGATGGTCGCAAGATCCATTACGCGAAACATCACCCGCGTCGTGTCGATGAATTCGAACGCCTCATCGGTCTCGTGTCTCATCAAGGCCACGGCCGTCAGAAAGGACATGCTGCGGCCGGAGCAGCCTTGCAGCTGTTGTATGCAGCGCGCCTCGGTTCCGGGCTTTCCGAGGATGATTTCTCGGCCTGACTCGTCAGCGTGTACCGCTGCCTGGTCGGAGCCAATGACCCAGGCTTGCGGGTGTTGTTTCGCCACCGCGGCGGCTTTGGCCTTGGCCAGTCGCACAACCAGCGCCAGCGGGCGTTCGGCTGGCAGGGGCGCTTCATCCACGCCCGGCGCGAGGCACGAGAAGCGCAGCTGCAGCCTTTCCAGGAGTTCGCGCCGGTAGCGCGATGTCGAAGCCAAAATTAACGGAGGTGGAGACTTCAAAAACAAAGACTTGCACCGGATTCGTTTTGACAGGGGTGGGAACGCGCCCTATTATACGCGGCCCATGGCATCGGGCTTGTCCGACCGAGTCGATTGCGCGCGCCTAGCGCAAGACGCAGTGGTGTTAGATCGCCACTACTCGCTTAGTGAGCTAACTCGATTGCGTGATTTATTGGCGGATGCGGATGGCAGCGTGCGGGCCTACTTCGCGTTTACCGCGCTCGGTGGCGGACGCATTGGGGCGACAGTTGCGGTCGAGGCCTCTCCGCACCTGGTATGCCAGCGTTGCCTGAAAGGCTTCGAGTTAGCGGTAAAGGCGGAGAGTGAAATTGAATTTGCGAATAGCGAGGCCGAAGCGCCTGCGGATTCGCCGCGCGAGATTTATTTGATGGATGACGGTTCGGTCAGCTTGCGGGAATTGGCGGAGGAAGAGCTGCTATTGGCGTTGCCGGCGGTGGCTGCTTGCAACTCGCCGCAGACTTGCGGACAGGCATTGCAGGAGGAGCGGTCCAAGCCGTTCGCCGTATTGCAGGAATTGTTGAAGAAAACTTGATAGGACAGAAACCCCATGGCAGTTCAAAAAAGTAGAAAGACACCCTCGAAGCGCGGGATGCACCGCTCGCACTCCGCGCTGGCGGCACCCGCGGTATCGATCGATGCGAAGAGCGGCGAAACTCATTCGCGCCATCGAATTTCGCGCGACGGCTTTTATCGCGGGAAAAAGGTCTTGCAGACCAAGGCTGACGAGGCAGCGGCCGAGGAATAGTCCATAAGCCTCGCTCTGGGCGAATCGCTCGCCACAAGAGGCATTCATTCAACGCACCGTGTCTGCGCCGCTCCATATTGCCATTGACGCCATGAGCGGGGATCGGGGCCCGTCGGTTTCCGTTCCCGCGGCGCTCGCCGCCGCCAGGGAGTTTCCCGATGTGCGGTTCACACTGACCGGGAGGCAGGCGGATTTGACTCGCGAGCTGGCAGGCGCCGCGCCGGCGAACGTTGCCTGCTTGTTTGCGCAGGATGTGGTCGAGATGACGGATCATCCTCGAGAGGCGTTGCGGCGCAAGAAGGATTCGTCCATGCGCCGCGCCATCGATCTGGTGAAGTCTCACGACGCGCATGCCTGCGTCAGCGCCGGAAATACCGGCGCGCTGATGGCCACCGCACATTTTGTTTTGAAAATGCTCGCGGGCGTCGAACGGCCGGCGATCGTGTCGGTGATTCCATCCCGCGGTGGCCATACATACATGCTGGATCTCGGCGCCAACGCCTCATGTACGCCGCTGCAGCTTTGCCAGTTCGGCGTGATGGGCTCGATTCTCGCGGCCGATCTGCAGGGAGCTCATGAGCGGCCGCGGGTGGGATTGCTCAACATCGGCGAGGAAGAGATCAAGGGCAATGATATCGTGCAGGCCGCGCACAATCTGATGTCCGCCGCCGATATCAATTACATCGGCTTCGTCGAGGGCGACGACATTTTTTCGGACAAGGTCGATGTCGTGGTAACCGACGGATTTACCGGCAACATCGCTCTGAAAGCCATGGAAGGAGCGTCGCGGCTCATTACCGGGTTGATGCGCGAGGAGTTCATGCGCACGCCGCTGCGCAGACTCGGCGCTCTCGCGGCGCGCCCGGCCTTGAACGCGCTGCGCGCGCGGATCGATCCGCGCCGCTATAACGGCGCCAGCATGGTGGGATTGAACGGCATCGTCATCAAAAGCCATGGCGGCGCCGACCTGTTCGGATTTCAGCGAGCCATCGAAGTCGCCATTTTGGAAGCGCGCAACGATCTCACGGCTCGGATCGCGCAGCGGCTGGGCGTTTCACGCGAAGCTTGAAGGATTTCAATGTACGCAAGAATCGCCGGCACTGGTAGTTATCTGCCCGAAAAAATAGTGACCAATGCGGACCTGGTAAGGCTCATCGATACCAGTGACGAATGGATTCGCAGCCGAACCGGAATCGCTCAGCGGCACGTAGCGGCGGAGGGCGAGACCACTACCGATCTTGCGGAGCATGCGTCAAGGCGCGCCATCGAGGCGGCGGGGATCAGCGCCGCCGACATCGATTTGATCTGCGTCGGCACCACGACGCCTGATCTGGTATTCCCCAATGTCGGCACGTTGCTGCAGGATCGGTTAGGTATACACGGTTGTCCCGCCTTCAGCTTGGAGGCTGCTTGCACGGGATTTGTATATGCGCTGAGCGTGGCGGACAAGTTCGTCCGCCAGGGCGAATCAAAATGCGCGCTCGTCGTCGGTGCGGAAACCTTGACCCGGATCATCGACTGGAATGATCGCGGCACCAGCGTCTTATTCGGCGACGGCGCCGGCGCAGTGGTGCTGCAGCCCTCGACTGAACCTGGGATCTTGAGTACGCGTCTGCATTCCGACGGCAAGTACAAGGACTTGCTGATGTATCCGGATGGCGTATCCAAGGGCTTCAAGCTGGTGCGCGAGGGCAAGGCCCGCGTAGAAATGAAGGGCAACGAGGTCTACAAGGTAGCGGTCAATACCCTGGGCCAGCTGGTCACGGAGACATTGAACGCGAATAACATTCGCACGGAGGAACTCGATTGGCTCATTCCGCATCAGGCGAACATTCGGATCATAGAAGCGATCGCGAAACGGCTCGACTTGTCGATGGATCGGGTGATCGTAACGATTGACACACAAGGCAACACGTCTGCCGCGTCCGTGCCATTGGCGTTGGATACGGGTATTCGCGATGGTCGAGTCAAGCGCGGTCAGCTGCTGCTGTTGGAAGCCTTTGGCGGCGGCTTCACCTGGGGCTCAGCGCTCATTCGCTATTGACGGGAGCGACGCAAGGCACCGAGCCGCCGCCAGGCTCTGGCACAAAGAAAAACGCCGCGGAGTTACCGCGGCGTTCAAGGTTCAAATCAAGCGATCGAATTACTTCGATACTGACTTCTTGAACATGCGATCGATCTTCTCGTTGATCGCTTCGATGGCGGTCGAATTCGCCTGCGCTGTGGACAACGCCTGGTTCGCCGTGCTCTGTGCACCCGAGGCGGCAGATGCGGCGGCGTTGGCCGCAGCGTGCGCGGAAGCCGCATCGCTCAAGGCTTTCGCCGTATCACCCTGCAGTTTGCTGACCTGTGACTTCAGATCATCGATCTGTGCTTGGATCGGCTTGAGGTCCGTGCAACCCGCGAATGCGAGTACGCAAGCCGCGGCGACAGAGGCCTTAAGTGTGGTTGTCAAATTCATAAAGATATTCCCCTACGGTTAATTCATTGGTGTCGGAAAAGTCCGAAGTGTCGCCCCCGCTGGCCCAGACACGCTGTCGAGCCTGCCCGCGTCGCAACACAGTCCTACATGAAGCCAAATTCGCGCCTCGATTGCAACTGAAAATAACGATTTGTCGGTTATCAGGGCCGCTTTTTTGTGTAGTTCATTTCTGACAAGTTAAAAGATCGTTAGAATGCTCGGTCAAAGTGCAAAAAAGTCCCGCCGCAATTGGCCTTTCAGTCAAGAGCGCAATAATTCCCTGACGGCGCGATGGCCCTGATTGATCGCCGAATCGGTGTAAGCGGCACCGCCGGCATCGGAATTGGCGATGGTGATGCGGCCGAATTTTGCCCGGCCGATGACATTCGGCCGCAGCGCCTCCGGGACATCGGCATCGAACAACGGATTATATTCCGGCGCATATCCATGCGGCCAACGATTCACTGTAATGGCGCTGATATCACGAGCGGCATCGAATCCACCTTCTCGCAAGGTGCGATTCAATTGTTCGCGAATGTTGCGCTCGAAGGTTTCGAACGATGTCGCCAGCAATTCCGCGCGGCCGGCGCGATTCTGTTCGTGCTCCGACAGGCCTGGCTTGCAGGGCGTGCGCACCATGTGCAGCAAGATGGGTTCGTCAGGGGTGCGCGGACTATGGTACGCGCCGATATTGACGTGGGCATTCAATCGCAGGGAGGTGTGATAGCTGCCCGGCGCATACACACTGTGGACCTTCAGCTTGTCGAACGCCTGCCAATTGCGCAATGCGACACTGGTATATACGAGCGGCGTTTTGACCAAGCTGTGCAGCGCCTCTTTTTGCTGATCCGGCAGCTCTGGGCACAGATACGGGACCATCACGTTGTAGCACGCCAGCACCGCACCCCCGGCGCGCGCCGCGAAGGCTTTGCCGTCGCGCACGTAGGTCACTTCCACGGCAGCAGCGGAGGCCGGACTTGGCGCTTGGCGCACGCGGATGGCGGTGCTGTTCAAGCGCAGCCTGATCGGCGCTCCGCTGCGGTCGAGCTGCGCATAGTCGACCTTGGAAGTAACCACATTTTCAACTCCGCTGCCGGGCACCGCGAGTGGGATCAAGTTCCTCACCAACAGGCGTGCGATGGTGGCGTTGCCGTCGGGGAAATGTAGTCGCAGTGAGCCGCCGGTGTCTTCATATCCTGCCGGGGTATAGCCCATGCGCCGTATCGACCCCTTTTTCAGATGCATGCCCTGAAATCCGGGCAGGCCGAATCCCCAGCAATCCAGCGCCGACACCGCGTCGGTGCCCACGCCCCATTCGCCCATCGTGCGCGCATGATAGAAATTCAGTACCGCAGGTTCCACCATCACGACATCGCGCAGGAAGGCCTCGTAGCTGATGCGCGAGAGGCGCTGCTTTTTCTCGTCTGACGAGAGTCCGGGCAGATAATCGATCTTGGCCGCTTGGATCTGCATGATCTGCTGGCGCGCGCGTGCGGACAGGGGCGCGGATGACAGCAACTTCTCTAGGGGTATGTGGCCCACGCCGACCATCAATTTGTCCGTCCCGAAGGTTTCTTCATCGAAGAAGACGCCGGTTTGCAGACCGAGGTGCTCGTAGAATTTGGGGAACTCGGTGCTCTTCTCCAGTTTCGCGACATCGACGCCAAGTGTTGCTAAAAGACCCGCGGCAACCGGGCCATAGGGCCGTGGACTATCGATTTCCAAGGTGCCGCCGTTCATGAGATGCAGTTGACCATCCAAGTGAAATTCATTGCGCTTGGCGTGACCGCCGAAGTCATCATGGTTGTCGAGAAGAAGAATGCGGCTTCGGGGCGAGGCTGCTCGATAGAAATGTGCGGCGGCTAAACCGCTGATGCCGGCGCCGACGACGATGAGATCGTATTCTTCTGCGGGATCGGCGGCGGCCGCCCAGCTTTTCCCATCGCGCAGCGCGTGCGCAACCTCGAATGATCCGTCGGGGCTGCCGCGCATGCCGCTCAGCAACGGTGGGTAGTAGCCGGGAGAGTCTTGAGCACCGAGAGGGAATGGCGAGGCATTAGCCAAGGCCGGAAATGGCAGTGCGGCAGTTATCGCAAGGGCAACGCCATTGAGAAAATCGCGCCGATCGATGGGTTGATCCATGCCGAGGAGCCGGTCGTTCGCTGGAATTGGTTTTTTTGTCATTGATCGCTATGCAAATACCTACTTGCCAGACCTTAAGGACTGTATATAATGACAGTCACTGTCTACATATACAGGTAACGCCATGTCGGACCTTACACCCCGTCAAACTCAGATCCTCAGACTGATTCAGAACGCTATTTCCGAAAGCGGCATGCCGCCAACGCGCGCTGAAATAGCCCGCACGCTGGGCTTCAAGTCGCCGAATGCAGCCGAGGAACACCTGCGCGCCTTGCAGCGCAAAGGCGTGATCGATCTCATCCCCGGCGCCTCTCGCGGCATTCAGCTCAAAGATATTCTACGGGAACAATTGGGTTTGCCGCTCATCGGCCGCGTAGCTGCCGGGCGTCCGATCTTGGCCGAGGAGCATATCGAAAAGCGCTATCAAATCGACCCGCAGTTATTTCAACCTCAGCCGCACTATCTGCTGAAAGTGCAGGGCATGAGCATGAAGAACGCCGGCATCCTGGATGGTGATTTGGTTGCCGTGCATCGCACGCCCGAAGTGCGCAATCGGCAAATCGTGGTGGCTCGTTTGGAAAACGAGGTCACGGTCAAACGGTATCGGCAAGAAGGCTCGATCGTGTGGCTGCTGCCTGAGAACGCCGACTTTGAACCCATTCGTGTCGATCTGAAAGAACAGCCCATGATTATCGAAGGGGTGGTCGTCGGTGTCCTGCGTCGCGGTAAAGACGTGGATGCCGCGTGAGAGACCATCGCTTGCGGATATCTTGGCCGATGCGCGTGTCTGGAAGTTAAAAGACGCCTCGGCCGCCCCCGCTCGTCCGGTCTGGTCCACCGGTTGCGGCTCGCTGGATGCCCGCTTGCCGGGGGGTGGGTGGCCGACGGCGTCGCTTATCGAAGTGTTGCTGGATGATACCGGCTTGGGTGAGGTGCAGCTTTTTTTGCCGGCCCTGGTGGCCTGTCAACGCAGCACCGCCCACGGCAGCATCAGCGATGCTCCCTGGCTCGTTTGGATCGCACCACCTCATGAACCTTATGCACCGGCCTTAGCGCAGCAGGGCATCGAGCTGGCCCGCTTGTTGGTGGTACGGCCCACTACCGCCACGGAGGCTTTGTGGGCCGCGGAGCAAGCATTGAGTTCCGGTGTCTGCGCGGCGGTATTCCTTTGGTTGAAAGGCACCGATGATCGCTGGCTGCGGCGCTTGAAGCTCGCTGCCGAAGCGGGTGGCGCACTTGGCGTGCTATTTCGTCCCGGGCGGCATCGTTTTGAATCTTCTCCCGCCAGCCTGCGCTTGTTAATGACCCAGGGTGAGCAAGAGGCGCGCCTCGATCTCCTCAAAGTGCAAGGTGGCCGACCCGGACCTGTGGATCTTGCCGGCCCATGAAATTGCGGACTGCGAAATCGAAGACGGCAGATCTATTTGCCGCAGCCCCGGAACGCAGGCCCGCTGCGCCTCCAGCCGCACCGCCTTTGCGGCCGGCGCCGCTGGAGCCATTGGCGCCGCCGGCAGCACCACGCCTTGGCCGGCCGCATTCCAAACAGCTTTGGTATGCCGCGGTGTTTCCAGAATTGACAGCTGTGGAACAGTCAGCCGAGATACTGCAGAGGCTTTGCAAGCATGCGCAAACATTCACCTCTTTCGTCAGCATCGAGCCCCCCGATGCTCTACTGCTGGAAATCAGGGGCAGCGTAAAGCTATTCGGTTCACTCGAGACGTTGCATGCCGATATCGATGCCTGCTGGGGACGGCTTGCACTGCGGACGCAGAGCGCCACAGCGCCATCGACTCTAGCGGCGCTGTGGCTGGCGCGCGCCGCTAAACGGCCGTCCGACCCGCCGATTCGTGTCGATGATCTCGTTGCACTGCCAGGTCATCTGGCGAAGTTGCCGCTCGCTTGTACCGCCTGGGACATCGAGTGGCTGCAAACCTTGCGCGCCATGGGCGTGACAAGCGTGGGTGAGCTGCTGCGCCTACCCCGCGCCGGCCTGGCGCGCCGATTGAGTCCTGCCCTGGTGCAGGATCTGGATATCGCTTTGGCGCGGCAACCTGCACCGCGCAGAACATTCGTGCCGCATGAACGTTTCCGGGAACGATGCGATTTTGAGATGGAGATAGAACAGATCGCTTATCTGGAAAAGGCGCTGGAACCTCTCATCGAACGCTGCGCGCGATTCTTGCGGCAGCGTCAGGCCGGCGTGCAGACACTGCAGCTGAGACTGACCCATAGGGAAGGTCCGGCAACGCGTGTGCGGGTGGGTCTGGCGAGCATCACGAGCGAGCGTCGGCGATTGGCTGATGTGCTGTGCCAAAAGCTGTCGCGGCTCGAGCTCAAGGCCCCGGTCCGGGGTATGGAACTGCTCTCCGGTTCCCTACGAGGGCTTTCGGCCAGTTCGCTCGATGTCTTTGCCGGATTGACGGGTAGCGGAAGCCGCGATTCGGCACCGCAATTGGTGGAGCGTTTACGCGCGCGCCTGGGCGAGGAAGCGGTGTATGGCGTTCGCTTAATCCCAGAACATCGGCCTGAAGCCGCATGGCGGCGAGTCCATGAATTTGGCGCTCGCATTGCCGATGGCGGGATGATGGATACAGGGATGATGGATACAGGGATGATGGATACAGGGATGCCGCGTCCGGTCTGGTTGCTGGACGAACCCCTGCCGGTGCTCAAGCCGGAAATACTCCAGGGTCCTGAACGTATCGAGAGCGGTTGGTGGGACGGCAAAGGCGTGGCACGCGATTACTACGTCGCACGCGAATCCCATGGCTCCAAGCTATGGGTTTTCCAGGAGCGCCAGTCCAAGCGCTGGTATTTGCACGGCGTGTTCGCCTAAGCAGCCTGGGAGCGCGCGTGTACGCTGAACTGCACGCCTTGAGCAATTTCTCTTTCTTGCGCGGCGCCTCGCAACCCGAAGAGCTGGTGGCGCAGGCCAAATCCTTAGGCTACTGCGGACTGGCGCTCACCGATGAATGTTCGCTCGCCGGCGTGGTGCGCGCCCACGTCGCGGCGAAACAGCATGGACTGCCGCTGATCATCGGCACCGAACTCAACTGCATCGATGGACTCAAACTCGTGGTGCTGGCCACCGATCGTGCGAGCTACGGCGCCATGAGCCGCTTGATCAGCAAGGCACGCCGCGCCAGCTCTAAAGGCTGTTACGCCCTCGCGCGCACCGATCTTCAAGATGCTCTGCCCGGATGCTTGGTGATCTGGCTGCCGCGCATCGACAAGGCTGTGCCGCAACGGCAAGAGGAAGACGGCTGCTGGCTGCGCGAACGATTCGCAGGACGCTTGTGGATAGGCGTGGAACTCCTGACCAGCGGTTTGGACTCGCGGCGCTTGGAATTGCTCGAGGCACTGGGTGAAACACTGGAGTTGCCGCGAGTGGCGACCGGCGATGTGCACATGCATCGGCGCAGCCGCCGCGCCTTGCAAGATGTGTTGACGGCCATCCGTGTGGGCACGCCGGTGCAGGTCGCGGGCTACGCCTTGTATCCGAATGGCGAGCGTTGCCTGCGACCTTTGCAGCGCCTGCAAGAGCTGTATCCCGCACCGCTGCTGGCGCAAACACGCAAGATCGCCGAGCGCTGCACGTTCAAGCTCGATGAACTGCGCTACGAATACCCTGAGGAAATAGTGCCCGCGGGAGAAACGCCCACGAGCCATTTGCGAGCGCTGACCATGCGCGGCTGTGCCTATCGGTGGCCCGGCGGCGCCCCTCCCGCCGTGCGCGAGAACATCGAACACGAATTGCAATTGATCGCCGAACTTGAATTCGAGCCGTTTTTCCTGACCGTGCACGATGTCGTCGAATACGCGCGGTCGCAAAAAATACTCTGTCAGGGACGAGGCTCCGCCGCCAACTCGGCGGTTTGTTATTGCTTGAGGATCACGGAGGTGGACCCGTCGCGCATGGCCATGCTGTTCGAGCGGTTCATTTCCAAGGAACGCAACGAGCCGCCGGACATCGACGTGGATTTCGAGCACGAGCGGCGCGAAGAAGTCATACAGTACATCTATGGAAAATACGGACGCGAGCGCGCCGCGCTGGCGGCCACCGTGATCTGCTACCGCCCGCGCAGCGCTCTGCGGGACGTGGGCAAGGCTTTGGGGCTCGATCTGCAGCAAGTCGACCGGCTCGCGAAGGGCATGCAATGGTGGGATGGCCAGCGCATCGATCCTGAGCGCATTCGCGCGTCGGGATTCGATCCAGATGATGCCGTGATTGCGCGGCTCATTGCGCTGTCGGCGGAAATCCTAGGGTTTCCCCGTCACCTGTCGCAGCACGTGGGCGGCTTCGTCATTGCGCGCGACCGGCTGGATGAACTCGTGCCCATCGAGAACGCGGCCATGCCCGATCGCACGGTGATCGAGTGGGACAAGGACGATCTCGATGCGCTGGGCCTCTTGAAAGTCGATGTGCTGGGCTTGGGTATGCTGAGCGCAATACGCCGGGCGTTTCGTTTGGTCAATGAATTCGGCGGTTCAGCCGCTGCGCCGGGCGAACTCGACCTGGCGAGTGTGCCGGCCGAGGATGAAGCCGTATACGACATGATTTGCCGCGCCGACACCACGGGCGTGTTCCAGATCGAATCGCGGGCGCAAATGTCCATGCTGCCGCGATTGCGGCCGCGAAATTTCTACGATCTCGTGATCGAGGTGGCCATCGTGCGTCCCGGCCCCATTCAAGGCGAGATGGTGCATCCGTATTTGCGCCGCCGCAACGGCGAGGAAGCAGTGAGCTATCCGAGCAAGGCGGTCGAGGCGGTGCTCAAGCGTACCCTCGGCGTGCCGATTTTTCAGGAACAAGTCATGCAGCTGGCGATTGTCGCGGCCGGCTTTTCCCCCGGAGAGGCCGATCGGCTGCGCCGTGCGATGGCGGCCTGGAAGCGCAAGGGGGGACTTGAGCCTTTCCAGCGCCAGCTGATCGACGGCATGCGCGAGCGCGGCTACCCGGAGAGTTTCGCGCATCAAATATTCAATCAGATACTGGGGTTTGGGGAATATGGATTTCCGGAATGTGTCGTTGGCGAGACGCGGGTTGTGGATGCCGATACCGGACGATGGGTAACCATCGATGAAGTCATCGGTGGCCAGGCACAGCTTGATAACACACTTGCGTGCGATAGCGACCTGCGTTTAAGGAAACGTAGGGTGCTACGCGTGGTGCGAAGCGGCATGAAGCCCGTATTGCGGCTACGTACGGCGCTTGGCCATGAGATTGTCGCGACCGCCGAACACCCCTTCATGACGATGGCTGGGTGGCTTCAACTAGGCAAGCTTAAAGTTGGCGACATGATCGCGACGGCGCGTTCGATGCCGGTGGTGGGGACCCGAAAATGGCCGCGTCACAAAGTCCTCGTTCTGGCCGATCTGATCGCCGAAGGCAATCTTTGTCATCCCAGTACGTTTTATTTTTATACGACTGAATCATGGCATCGCGATGATTTCGTGAAGGTGGTCGAGCGCTTTCCAAACACCAAAGCGATTGTTGAGCATCACAAAGGCTGTTTCTCTGTGCGTGTTCGACGAATCGATCGCAAATGCCAGATTGGCGCCGTCGCTTGGCTGCGCGCATTGGGTGTCTGGGGCTGTGGCGCCCGCGAGAAGCAGCTGCCGCCGGAAGTTTTCGAACTGTGCAACAGTAATATCGCATTGTTGCTTGCGCGGCTTTGGGAGGGTGATGGCGGCTTTTCGATGAAAGGCCACGCGTCGTACGGCACCGCCTCGCGCGTGTTGGCATCTCAAGTGCAGCACTTATTGTTAAGAATCGGAATTATTTCCCGAATTTATTGCCGAGCGCGTTCATACAGGGGACGAAGGTTAGAGCATCAAGTAGTCACAGTGACGGGCGAAGATCCGCTGCGCCAGTTCTGGCGCTATATAGGCCGCCGCTTTCTCGATCCGAGAAAGCGGCGGCAGTCCCAAGCTCTGACGGCGCGCAGAAATGGACGTATGTCACGCGATATTATTCCAGTTGAAGTTCGTACAATCATTCGCCATGCGCGCGCTAAGGCGAGATTGACCTGGAATGAGATTGGCCGTATGACGGGTCTGGGAATGCGTGAGATTCAGGGCCGTGGTAGCAAAAAAATCGGCTTTCGTCGCCATGTGATCGAATATCTTGCAACATCCTTAGGGTCACTCGAACTTTTGCGTCTGTCTCGCTCCGATGTCTATTGGGACAGAGTTGTAGACATCGAGGCGGCCGGAATACAAGAAACCTACGATTTGCAGATCGAAGGCGATCACAATTTTCTGGCCAACAACTTTGTTGTTCACAACTCCCACGCCGCCAGCTTCGCACTCCTGGTCTATACCTCGGCCTGGCTCAAAGCCTACGAACCTGCGGCGTTTTGCGCCGCCCTCATCAACAGTCAGCCGATGGGGTTCTATGCGCCGGCGCAGCTGGTGCGCGATGCGCGGGTCCATGGTGTGGAAATACGCGCCGTCGATGCGGCGGTGAGCGATTGGGATTGCACACTCGAGCGGCGGCAGGATGGCCGTCCGGCGCTGCGCTTAGGGCTTCGCTTGGTGAAGCATTTATCGCAAGAAGGGGCGACCCGCTTGCAGAACGCACGAGCGCTGCGCGCCTTCGACAGCATTGCTGATATGGCGCAGCGCGCGAAACTCGATCGGCGCGATCTTGAAGCATTGGCTGCTGCGGATGCGTTGGCGAGGCTTGCAGGCCATCGGCATCGCGCGGTGTGGCAGGTCACCGGAGTGGAACCCGCGTTACCCTTGCTGCCTGCCGCCACGGTTCCTGAGGAAGGCATCCCGCTGCTGCGCGCGCCGCGTGAAGGACAGGATATCGTCGCCGATTACGGCAGTACGGGTTTGACGCTGCGGCGGCATCCGTTGGCGCTGCTGCGCGATAGGCTGCAGCGCCGCGGAGTGCTGCCGACTCAGGAATTATGGGAGCAGCCCAATGGAAAGTTGGTGAGGACAGCGGGGCTGGTCATCACGCGGCAGCGGCCGGGCAGTGCGGGCGGGGTTACCTTCGTTACCATGGAGGATGAAACCGGCTATGTGAATTTGATCGTATGGAATCGCGTTGCCATTGAACAGCGAGCGGCGCTGCTCGAGTCGCGTCTGCTCGAAGTGCAGGGCAGATTGCAGCGCGAAGGCGATGTGCAGCATGTGATCGCGCAGCGGCTGACCGATCTATCGGGGCTGCTGGGGGATCTCACGGTCGTGTCGAGGAATTTTCATTGATTTTGCGCCGCCGCCTCTATCGGCTTTGACTCTCACTTCGTGTCTGGAAAAACTAGCTCCGGGACAGTGCATGCCTGCCCGCTGGACGCCCCGAGGCCGTGCATCGCACGTTCGACTTGACTGTCGATTTGGCCCAAGTGCACGATCGACCGCACGTGACAGCCCGCAAGTTCAAACCCAGCGACGCCATTGACTTCGTTGTCGTGGGGTCCGGCGCGGCGGGCGGCGTGATCGCGCGCGAATTATCGCAAGCCGGCTTCAGCGTGGTGGTGCTGGAGCAGGGGCCGCGACTTGGGCCCGGCGACTTCGAGCATGACGAACTCAAGTACAGCTTTCTGAGCGGCATCACCAATGACCCCTCGATGAGCCCGCAGACCTTCCGCGAGGACTCCGGCGCGGTCGCGCAGCGATCGCCTCGGGGAAACCCGCTCGTTTATGCGCGCATCGTCGGCGGCAGCAGCGCCCATTTCACGGCCAACTATTGGCGCTTCCACGAAAACGACTTCAATGAGCGCAGCCTCCTGGGCGCTATCCCCGGCACGGGCTTTGCCGACTGGCCGATCAGCTATCAGGATCTCGAGCCCTACTACACCAAAGTGGAGTGGGAGATCGGCGTCTCGGGACTGGCCTATTCGAGTCCCTTCGATCCGCCGCGCACCAAACCCTACCCCATGCCGCCGCTGCCGGTGAAATCCTCCGGCGTGCTAATGGAGCGCGGCGCGCGCAAACTCGGGCTGCATCCGCACCCTGCGCCCATGGCCATCGCATCGCAGCAGTACCGGGGCCGCCCCGGCTGCGCGCATTGCGGTTTCTGCATCGGCTTTGGCTGCGAGGTCATGGCGAAGTCCACGACGTTGTACACCATGATTCCGGAAGCAGAAGCCACGGGCCGATGTGAAATCCGCCCTCACAGCTATGTTTTCAATGTGGCGCTCGACAAGCGCGGACGCGCAGCGGGGGTGCAGTACTTTGACGCTGGCAAGCGCGAGCGCTTCCAAAAAGCCCGGGCCGTGGTGTTGTCTGCGAACGGCAGCGAGACGTCGCGCTTGCTGCTGAACTCGGCAAGCAATCGATTTCCGCAAGGTCTCGCGAATTCGAGCGGCTTGGTGGGCAAGTACTTGATGTTCAACCAGGGGTCCGGCGTGCATGCGCAGTTCGAGCATGAGCTCAATGAATACAAGAGCGTGCAAGTGACGCGGATCCTGCACGACTTTTATGATGCCGATCCCAAGCGTGGGTTTTATGGCGGCGGCGGCATCGATGCGCGCATGGGCGCCCAGCCCGTTGGCTGGGCGCTGGCGAGCGGCGGGGAATTGCCCGAGTGGGGAGCGGAGTACAAGGCGCGCCTCGAGGCGTTTCCCCGATCGATGATGACGACGGGACATTGCACCTCGCTGGCGGTCGAAAGCAACAGCGTCAGCATCGATCCCACGCTCAAGGATGCCTGGGGAATTCCAGCGATCCGCGTCACCTACAAAGATCATCCAGATGATCTGGCCATGGCGAAGTTTTTGCAGGATCGCTCGCTCGAAATCATGCAGGCCGCGGGTGCGCAGAAAACCTGGAGAGCCGGCCAGCGCTTGGGGCGCGGCGGAGTGCACCTGCTGGGCACCTGCCGGATGGGCAACGATCCCGCGAGTTCGGTGGTCGATAAATATCATCGCACGCACGATGTGCCGAATCTTTTTCTCTGTGATGGATCGAGCTTCGTCACCTCGGGCCGCGGCCAGCCGACCATGACAATTCAGGCGCTCGCGTTTCGCGCGGCCGATCATATCGGACAGTTCGCCAAGCGCGGCGAGATTTGATTCGCGAGGGCGGCACTCGAGGGTTGTGCGCTTGACTGAACATTTGCGCGAAGCGCAGGATCGTGGCAGGCGGCATACTAAGGTAAGGCAAAAGGGGACGCATGAACTCATCCGGCGAACACGACGATATCTCGAGACGCTCGTTTCTATTGTCGGGCAGCGGTCTATTCACGAGCTTGTGGGTCGCCTCGCATTGGCCGTCCATCGCTGCGGCGGCGCATCATGCGCAGCAGGTGTCGACCAATACGGCGCCCGCGCATTTCGGCTTCTTCACCGCGGCCGACGGCGCAGACGTCGAAGCGGTGTGCGCTCAAATCATTCCCAGCGGCGCAACGCCTGGCGCGCGCGAGGCCCACGCCGTCTATTTCATCGATCGTTCGCTGTCGACGTATTTTTCCGCGATGGCGCCCGGCTACCGCCAAGGACTTGCCGACTTTCAGGCAAAATTTCGCGAGAGCCATGCGGGGGCAACTTTTGCCGCAGCAAGCCCCGCTGACCAAACTGCGTTCCTCAAGAGCGCGGATCGGACCGCGTTCTTTGGCACGACGCGGGTGCTTACCGTACTCGGCATGTTTACCTCGCCGAAATATGGCGGCAATTTCCAAGGCTCCGGTTGGAAGCTCATGGGCTTCGTCGATCAGCATGCCTTCGCTCCTCCGTTTGGCTATTACGATGCCGAATACAAGGGCTTCGTCCCCTATTTGAACGAGAAGCAAGCTTGACTGGCCGCACGTTCAAGCCCGACGAGATGGTCGATTTCGTGGTGGTGGGGTCAGGAGCGGCCGGCGGCGTGGTGGCGCGCGAATTATCGCAGGCCGGCTTTACTGTCTTGGTATTCGAGCAGGGCCCGCGTTTGGAGGCGGCGGATTTCGAGCACGACGAGCTGAAGTACTTCTTTCTCCACGGCATCACGAACTCTCCGGCGCTGAGCCCGCAGACATTTCGCAAATTGCCGACCGAGACGGCGCAGCAAGCCGCGGGCGGCTTCCTTCCCGCCACGTATGCTCGCCTGGTGGGCGGCAGCAGCACTCACTACACCGCCAATTTCTGGCGCTTCCATGAAATTGACTTCCACGAGCGCAGCGTGCTCGGCAGCATCTCCGGGACCGGCTTCGCCGATTGGCCCATCACCTACCAGGAACTCGAGCCTTACTACACCAAGGTTGAATGGGAGGTCGGTGTATCAGGCCTGGCCTACGCCAGTCCTTTCGATCCGCCTCGCAGCAAGCCCTATCCCATGCCCCCGCTGCCGGTGAAATCCTCCGGCGTGCTGCTGGAGCGAGGCGCTCGCAAACTCGGCCTGCATCCCTTTCCGGCTCCAATGGCGATTGCTTCGCAGGCGTATCGCGGCCGCGGGCCTTGCGTGCACTGCGGCTTTTGCATGGGATTCGGTTGCGAGGCGCGCGCCAAATCCTCGTCGCTATACACCTCGATTCCCGAAGCGGAAGCAACCGGTCTCTGCGAAATCAGACCGGCCAGCTACGTCTATCACGTCGATACCAATGCACAGGGCCGCACCACCGGCGTGCACTATTTCGACGGCGACAAGCGCAGCCACTTTCAACCGGCGAAGGCAGTGGTGCTATCGGCCAACGGCGCCGAGACGACCCGTCTTCTGCTCAACTCCACCAGCAATCGCTTTCCGCAAGGGCTCGCCAATTCGAGCGGCATGGTCGGCAAACATCTGATGTTCAACCAGGGTTCCGCGGTTCAGGGCATATTCGAACATGAGCTGAACGAATACAAAAGCGTGCAGGTGACGCGCATCCTGCACGATTTCTACGACTCCGACCCGAAACGCGGTTTCTACGGCGGCGGCGGCATCGACGCGCGCATCAATCCCCAACCCGCCCTCTGGGCAATGGACTCGGGCGGAGATTTGCCCCTGTGGGGCGCGGACTTCAAACGGCGGCTCGAGGGGTTTCCCCGTGCAATGGCCTCGACCGGCCATTGCACATCGCTGCCAATGGAGGCAAACAGCATCAGCATCGATCCGACGCTGAAAGATGCCTGGGGAATCCCCGCCATTCGCGTGACCTACAAGGATCATCCGGACGATCTGGCGACAGCCAAGTTCTTGCAGGACCGGTCTTACGAAATTCTTCAGGCAGCCGGCGCGCAAACGATCTGGCGCAACGAAATCGCGGAGAATGACTTCGGTGTGCATTTGTTGGGAACGGCACGCATGGGGAATGACCCCAAATCTTCAGTGGTCGACAAGTATCACCGGACGCACGATGTGCCGAATCTGTTCTTGGTCGACGGTTCGAGTTTCGTGACCTCCGGAAGGGGTCAGCCCACCATGACGATCCAGGCGCTGGCGTTCCGGGCGGCGGACCACATCGGGCAATTCGCCAAGCGTAACGAAATCTAAGAGCGGTTCAACGGGACTTCTTTTTCTTTCGCGCGCTTCTATCGGCGGATTCCGGCGACTCCGCCGGATCGTCCGGGTCCGATCCCGCTGGGCCTTCGCCGCCGATCTCATAGTCGTCGAAATCGCTCATCAGTTCGGCGGTGCGGCGCTCTTCCATGACACGCTCGAGCCGCCGCCAAGCCGGCTCCGCTCCCTTCGGCGCGCGGCGCCGTTGCGAGTCGACGTCCCGCATGATGTGATCGACGTCAACGTCCTCAACACCGGGCGCGGCGTCTTCCACGTCCTCTTCCTCGAATTCGTCCGATTCTGGCTTTTCGCTCATGCTCGAAGGCTTGCGCTTCACCAATCAAATGACACGCGCGCGTTATAAACGGAAACGCGCCTCAGGTGCAATACCCTGGCGCACAGTTGACTATTGAACCAGGTCATTGAGCTGAAATATCGGCAGCAGGAGCGCAATCACGATGAACATGACGATGCCGCCCATGAAAACCACCATGAAGGGGCCCAATAGATTGGTCATGTTCGACAGCAGCCCGTCCATTTCGCGCTCCTGGTTGGTTGCGGCGCGCTCGAGCATTTTTTCCAGCTCGCCGCTGCTCTCGCCGCTGCTGATCAGGTGAATCATCATCGGCGGGAAGAGTTTGCGCGCCGCGAGAGATTTGCCGATCGGGGCGCCCTCGCGAACCCGCAATGCGGCCTCTTCCACCGCTCGTTTCATGGGCGTGTTGGTAACGACTTCGGCCGAAATTCGCAGCGCCTCGAGCACCGGCACTGCGCTGGCGGTCAGAATGCTGAAAGTTCGCGAAAAACGCCCGGTGTTCAGTCCGCGAATCAATTTTCCCGCCAATGGCACCCGCAGCAGGAATCGATCGAAGCGTAGCCGAGCTTCCGGCGATTTGAGCCAGCGCAAAAAGCCCCAAGTGACGGCACCGATGACGGCGAGCGCATAGAACCAATAATGGCGGATAAGGTCGCTCATGCCGATGAGAATGCGCGTGGCCAGCGGCAGCTCTTGGTGGCTTGATTCGAAAACCGCTACCACCTGCGGCACCACGTACGCCAATAGGAACGAAACGATGCCAAAAGACAGGACCAGCAAGACGATGGGGTACACCAAGGCATTGCTCACCTGCTGCCCCATGACCTGGCGAGATTCGGTGTAGTCCGACAAGCGCTCCAGCACCTGATCGAGCTTGCCGGATTGTTCGCCGGCCGACACAGTGGCCCGGTAGATCTCAGGAAAAGCCTGCGGGAAGTCGCGCAGGCCGTCGGCCAGGGGATGACCTTCGACGACCTTGCTGCGCACTCCGAGCACGATACGCTGTACGCGGGGCTTTTCGGTTTGCTCCGCGACGGCTTGCAATGATTCTTCCAGCGGCAGGCCGGAACGCAGCAAAGTAGCCAATTGACGCGTCAGCAGCGCCAAATCCAAGGTTGACAGGCCGCGGCGCATGAAGCCGCGGCGCCGGCTTTGCTTCAGCTCGCGCTGCGCCGTTTCCTGGATGTCCATCGGCAGAAGCTGCTTATCGCGCAGCAGCTGTCTTACGTGCTTGGGTGTGTCGCCTTCGATCAGGCCCTTGCGTTCGCGGCCCTGCGCATCAAGCGCCGTGTATTCGAATGCGCCCACTAGTCCTCACGGGTGACGCGCAACACTTC